>JGI24890J29729_1000554_pt1 | contig 22709 bp, 37 predicted proteins | sample FreactcultureFD7_FD_29729 | JGI IMG/M metagenome (IMG submission 29729)
CCAGTCTCATCCTGATACATGTGAAGATAAGGGACATCGCTCAGTTTGCCAATACTTGCAAGGTACTTCAGATAGTCATCAGTAGACATGTCGTACTTGCGTACTTCACGCTTTTTCTTTTTATCTTCTAAGCTAGGCGTTGGTTCACGATGCGTNCTGCTGTTAAGTCCTACTGCATACTTTTCAAAGTCTGCTGGGTTTATGCGAGCCAGCAGGTTGGTATTTTGACCATCACCAGTGAATGCCCTTTTAAGAGCATGTTCGTTATACATGTCTTCCAAATTAGGAATCTCATCAAATGCCCGTTCCATGCGTCGCGCCCCATAGGTGCCTTCGTTGTTGAGAATGTATTTCTTGAGCTCTGCTGATCCACCCTTTGCCATCTTCTGGTAGCCCTTCATCTTGAGCCATTGCTCATAAGTGGGCTGATCCTTGGTATAGAAGCGATCATAGTAATTGTTGTATTCCTTACTCAGCGCAGAGTTGTGATCAGCTTTACGCTTGAACTCTTCTATTTGGGCGCGAATATGTGGGGGTAACTTGTCAGGCACGATTTTATCCACTATGAAAGTAATACTGTAATTATGCTATCCATTTGCAATCTGGGCAACGCCCATCACCTTGGCACAATCCGAAGTTCTCGCATCTCTGCTTGTTCTTTACGCCACTTGATCCACTCGCGCAGGTTTTGCACTGCAAGTTGTTCCCAGATCTCTGTGTTGTCGTGGACGCTGATCTCGAATGTGTTGTTCGTGACAGTAAGGCGCACACCATCGAGGTGGAGCGTTCGACTGTATTTGTCTTTGTCTTTCTGGTAGTACATGTAATCTTCATTGCTCATTCTTTCTCCCATTACTAATCGGATTAGTATTCCCTACGCTGAGTAGGGGTTTTCTCTGCCTCTCATGTTGTATATCTCTGCATCGGTAATGTCTTCTTGCTCGATCTCTTCCCTTGGTAGGGCGTCGATACTAATCCAGCTCGCGTCCCTCAGATACCGCAGTCCTTGGCTGATGCAATCCACGAACTCGTCATGCTCGGTGCCTTCAGGGAAGGAACAGATCTGACTGACCATCCCCTCTGCCCAATCCCTGACATACCCTTTGTTCACTCCTGATTCAGGCACCCATACGCGCCCAGCCTTAATGATGTTTGCCACGATCGATAGGCGTTGTACTTTGTCAGCTCGACCGGGGTTGTATGCATGCACTGGGATATGGGCGCGTTGTAAGTCTTGGATCAGGGAGATGCCAGCGGATTTGTCCTCCACTAATACGAGATCAACGAGCTTGCGATCGCGCCCTTCCCCGTATACCACTTCGTATTCGCTGATAACCTTGGGTCGCAGATCAGGGTACTGAAGGTGCTCCTGCCAGCAGTCGAGTATGAGGACAGACATTCCTCCGTCCATTGGCTTGTAGACCCCAAGGGTGATTGACCCTGTTGGGTCGTTATAAGTCTTATCGGATGTAGCACAGTCATAGGATTGGATGATGTATTCAAATTTAGGGAAAGCTTTGTTGGCAGGCCACATCCTGAACCATTCACGCTTGACGATCCCTGACGCTTCAGGATCTATGAGCTCGGCATGGATCTCCTGTTGCCCTAGCTTGGTACCCTCGTACTGGAGGATCTGCTTCTGGAAGGATGGAGCGAGGTTTGCCACATTGACATAGGTCGATGCCTTAGTCACTGTCACATCGTCGCCCTCGCGCCCCAGCAAGTCCATGATAAGGGGCTTAGGCTTGGGCGTTGTCGATACGATGATGCGTGTCTTGGTTCCCAGTCGTACCGCGAACTGGATCATGTCCCATGACTCTTGGATGTAATCCCACGCGGCTACCTCATCAAGCCACGCTCCATGCCATTGACCACCACGAAAGCGTTCGGGTTCGGACGCTGGAATACCTTTGATGAAAGAGCCATTAATGAGCTTTAGCTCATGGAGGCTTTTGTTGTAGTCTGCGATCAATTCCTTGGGGCAGACATTGAGTAGACCTGAGTCGCCCTCAAAGCAAGTACCTCTGATGTCACCTGATGTGGGCGCGGAGATAAGCCATCGACTGTTTGGTTGCTCCCATGCCCATAGTAATAATGTCTCTGCGGAAGCGCGTGTCTTACCTGCACCGCGCCCTGCCAGCATCAACCAGATGTTCCACCAGTCGCCCTTGGGTTCGATCTGATGCTTATGTGCGGTACGAAACCATTTCATCTGCCAGTTGACGACAGCTTGACCAATGGGTCGTAGGGTGGTGTATTCCTCCTTTAGAGAAGGATCCTCGATGACTGAGTCAACGACACTCACTCAGCCTGTCTCTCAAGCTTCATGGCTTTTAGGAGCTCACCAAACACGCCTAGGTTCGCTTCCACCACCATCGGGTTGTCATCGTCTCCAGCATGCACGATGCGGTCACCATACTTCTTAGGACGCAATTTGGAGGCTGTCCACTTGCGTGCGTCAATCCTTTGGCGTTGCCACTGGATGTAAGCACTATCCAGCTTGATGTCGATCTGCTCCCCATCCTTATTGAATACGGGCGCGGTCTGGGGTGTCTCATCAGCAATAGCCACAATTTCATCAGCCATCGTCTCAGCCTGCTCTTCACGCGCACGCGTGTATTGCTCTAAAAACGGGGCATTTTTATTCAACCAAAAGTAGATCGTTGCCTGAGCAGGCATATTAGGATCTTTGACTATAGATCTCAGTGACTCACCTTGAGATAGTCTTAAACAAATGGTATCTGCTACCTCCTGAGAGAATACAGATGGTCTTCCTATCTTTGCCTTAGTCATTTACTAACCTTTCACACAATATTCCAGTGCATTATGTGATTAGTATAACTTTAAAGCAGGGTTTTGTGCTATCCCTATTCTTGGTGATCTACCATCTCGTGTATTGATGACAGGCAATATGGGCAGAATGCCACAGGGATCATTCCAAAGCGGCCTACCGCTCCACCTTCTCCATCAGTGAATTCACATGCACACATTGAGCAGGTATATTTCTTTTCTGCTTGTTTTCTGTCTTCAGTAGTAAAGGTAGTCATTTCTCTTGTGCCTTATTAATTAAATTAATCCTTTCTCCAATCCAACGCATTACAGGCACAGCCATAGAATTACCTAATGCCTTGTATCGTGGGCCGTCTGGCGTAACTTTATTCTTTGGCTTAATATCTGTATAGCCGTCAGGAAAGCCTTGCAAGCGTTCACATTCCATACATGTCAAACGTCTGACCGCCATGTTATTTAATACGCATTGATTATGTTTGTGTTCAGATTGAGTTAGTGTTAATGCTTGTTCATTGTTAAATTTTGGTGTTTGTTCTGTTGTAAAAGCAATTGCTATCGGTTGTGCTACAAATACCTGTGCATGGTGTGATTGTGGGCTTGGGCGCAATGCACTTATAGCGTTAGATACTTCAAGTTCAGTTGCACTAAACGTATTGGCTTTAGCATCTTCACGAAGGCTATACGCAACTGCAATACCACCTTGATTAGCCGTTGGATTTAAAAAACTTGTATCTAATGTTTTACTTAATTGCACTTCATTACAACCACTAACAGGATTTGATGATTTCATACTGTTACTTGATAAAGAGTCAAAACTATACGCAACTGCATGGGTTGTTCTAATATCACCTAAATCAAACGTATTAATCGTATTGGCTTTACCATCATCTACCCATGTTTCATAATCTTCTGTTGATTGCGCTCTACGGCCTTTACGAAATGCTTGAACCAATGGAACATTATTCCCACCTGTCCCCATGAATGCTTGAAGTGTATTTGTCTTATCACCAACCTCTTTAATAGCAACTCTACGACTATTCTCATAGCAAGCCACATAAGTTTCTGCTTCCATTGCTTCATTTCTAGGACGACTAAATCCTGCTCCACTATTTGTAATAGTAGGACACTTATCTGCTACATAAGCATGTACAAATGTTTCAGAACCACCGCTTAAAACTCCTCCACTTGCTTTTGTTGTTCCAGCAATGACATCTTCACGGTACTGACCAAAGCTGCTTTCAACATAACCGGTAATGCTTTTCCTCTGCGTTCTGCGCGGTTTAATATCCCTTCGCAAGCAGTCGGACTCAAAAAGAACTTCTGCGGCACTTCGCCAATCTCCAAGACATCCGACAACAAACACTCTTCTGCGTCTTTGGGCGACTCCGAAGTATTGAGCATCAAGCACCCTGTATGCNAACCCATACCCGAGCTCTGCCACCGCCCCAAGGAAGGCACCAAAGTCCCGTCCACCGTTTGAACTGAGGACACCCGGCACGTTTTCCCAAACGAACCACTTGGGTCTAAAGTGGTCAAGAATTCCACAATATGTAAGGGCAAGGTTTCCCCTTGGGTCTTCAAGACCTTTACGGAGTCCTGCGACTGAGAAGGATTGGCAGGGGGTTCCTCCAACCAAAAGGTTAACTGACTCAAGATTCCACTCCTTATATTTAGTCATATCCCCTAAATTTGGGACAGTAGGGTAATGATGTTTTAAAACTGCTGATGGAAAAGGCTCAATCTCTGAGAAGCCTACAGGATTCCATCCCATGTCATGCCAAGCTACGGTGGCGGCTTCAATGCCAGAACATACCGATAAGTAGTTCATTTCTCTTGTTCCTTTTTTTTTAATACTGGTGGGTATGTAGATACTTCCCAATGATTTCCACAAGTGCAATGTAAAGTATGCAACCAATATTGTGTTTTCTTTTTCAACGCCTCAATTTCAACTTGTGCTTTATGGTAATCATCTTCATAAAATGCTTGCCCAATCGTGTCTTCAACAATGCTTTTTAACTTTTCTATTTCAGCCTGTTGTTGACGTAACAGGTCTGCCGCCAATTCTAAATGTTCAATAAAATATTCAGTAAAAGAAACTATGGCTTTTTTATCAAGCCAATCAGCTAGTTCATTTGCAGTCATTTCTCACTCGCTTTCTTTAAAATGGCTCGTGCAAAATCAATCTCGCCATCAACATCTCCAGTAGCCTCTCCGCACGAACCAAGTTTAGCCACTAAATGTTTGTCTGCTAATTCGTATATTTCCTCATCAGTTAACTCACGAGGCTTTACTTTAGCAATACCATTCCAATAGCCTGTTGCATATATAGCAGATTCTCGGTCTTCTTCAATTGCTTGACCAATATCAGATAGCTTTTGTAGTGCTAGTTCTTTTTTCAACGATTCTATTTCAGCTTGTTGTTGACGTAGCATAGCAACGGCTTGTTTAGCAGTTTCATAATCACCAAAAGATGCGCCATTTTCTATCCAATCAGCTAGTTCATTTGCAGTCATTTCTCACTCGCTTTCTTTAGTATTGCTCTTGCAAAATCTATTTGGTAGTGATGCCAATTCTTGTAGTCTTTAGTTGTTTTCTCTGTCTGCAATGTCCATCTGCAAGATACGTTTCTCTGCCCATGCCCGATATGACTTGAGCTCGGTGTTTTCCTTTTTAAGGTCTTCGATCTCGCTCTTTTGCTTAGTCATGATAGAGCCTGCGCGGTCGATCCAGTCCTTAACGCGACTAGGCATATCGAACTGCTCTGCGTCCTTTGCTACTGCGTTAGCTATTTGTTTTTTGGTTGCCATGTGATTCCTTATATTGTCTTTGAAGGTTGCGACATTCATTACGAACTTGTATTGGGATGTCTGGAGATATCTCTGCTATGCGGCAGTCATACCCTACTGTGCGATTACTAAGCACATCAGGCATGAATGCCATACTTAGAAATAAAGCTATAAATACTAATCCGATTAGTATTTTCTCCCCAAAAGTTTCCTCTGGGGATTGCTGTGAAGGGAGATCCTTCATCATGTCGTCGATCTCTTGACGGTTCATGCTTCCTCCACAGTAATCTTGTACTTGTTACCGTTCATATCCTCCACAAGGATGGTCTTGGTGGTGGAGCGGAAGGATCCATCAGAATTGAGGTCATACTGCATCTTGCCTACGCTGATCAGCATGTTGTGATCCTTGCTGTCTAAGAACTTGAGCTCCTTCGAGATCAAGCTGGCGATGTAGTCGCAATACTTGAGCATCTTGCGACCTTCATTAAGGTTGTTGACCATCTCTGCCATGGTCTTGAAATCGGTGATGTTTGATGAGTCTGACATTTTGGTTCCCCTTAGTTAAAATATTCATTGATAGTTTCTTCAATCTCATCGCGCATTTTGTCAGTCAATTTGCGCTCCAGCCATGGAGCTTTGCGACCGCGACGATCCAACACTTCCCACTTTGATTCTGTATAACCATAGTAATCGACATCGCTGTCTTCCCAGTAGTTGCCAGTGCCTGCTACAGACTCATAAGTGATCACACCTATGAGGCATGGAATGCCAGCAACTCGTGTTTCAATTTCAGCTTCGTATGACATATCTAACTCCTTTATTAAACCTGCATCATTGCAGTGTTAACAGTATAACTCAAAGTTAGAGTCTACTGTCAACATTTATTTATCTAGGTGTTTTCCCTGATGGTTTGGCTATGCAGGTGAGCTTGTCCAAATCCTTCATGAAGTTCCAATTGATTTCGATGACTTCTAGCTCGTTTTGAGGGGGATTCTTGCTGTTTTCCCACTTGCGTTGATACTCAGCCTGCTCGGATGGTGGAACCCAGCCTACAGACCTCCAGCGTTTTGCTACATCAGTTGTATTCATACAGACTCCAAAAGAAAAGGGGCATTGCGCCCCCGTGGTTTAAAAAGAAAAATCGTAATACTCGTTGCGTTTACCAATAAATAAGCCAAATAAGCCGCCAATGGCTTTGTTGAACTTACCCGTCTCTGGCTTGATGTATCCATGCACCCAGCGAGTGTTAGGTTCCTTTTGCTTGTAGTAATGGATTGCGCCATCAGTATTAGGTGTGTACTCGTACTCTTGGCTTTCTGACATACCGTTTTTGTCAATGCGTTTTATGGTGTCAGATTGCACTGTGAGCATTGTGCCTTTGCCTACTTTTTTGACAACGATGATTGTGCCTGCATGACGGTCAGAATAGGAAGTCATGGTGACCCCCATGCCGACTGTTGGTTCTGGAGCACCGATTACCATGCGCTCTTGTAAACGATTGATAAGTGATCCGTACATAATGTTCTCCAAAGTAAAAGCCCCCGAAGGGGCATAAGATTATTTTTTAGGTGTAACGCGGATGTCAGCACGACCTTCTTTGCGGAACTTGTTGAGTGTCTCTTCTGTAATGCCATAAGCAACACAGAGAGCGGCGTAGTCAACAGTGCCTTTTACTTCAAACAATGCAACATTGACAGAGTGCAACTCGCCAGCGTGTGTGCCTACATCGTATTTGTTGGCAATGTTTGCTTTTAAAGTTTTGACACGCTCTGCTAATTTTTTAGCTTCTTGGTCAAGTACATAAAGCTCATCGATGTCATTAGATAAAGACTCGATAGTTGCAAGAGCTTGGATAGTTGCTTGAGTTTCTGTAATCATGATTCGTTTCCTTTTTAATAAACCTGCGAAGTTGCAGTAAGGAAAGTATAACTCAAAGTTAGAGTCTTGCAAGAACTTTTTTCATTTATTTTCTAAGGAAAACCCTAATATTGTTGCTTTTGAGCAAATAAATTCTTCAAAGTCACATTCAAAGCATCAATTTCTTCCATTTTTGCAATACGCCATGCGGTTTTCTCCCCATGCCAGCCCATTTTTGATCCTTGATGGCAGGATTTACATAGGGCCACAACTGCATAGCTACATCTTTGCTTGATGTGGTGAGCATCGCTTGGCCCCTCCTGCCCACATACAGAGCAAGGAAGCTCTTTAATCCTACCTATCCACTCGCGTTCTTTCTTTGTCAGACTGTTGTTCACTGTGCCGCCTTGTCCATAACGCGATTGGACGCTTCGTTAGACCTCCAGACATCTATGCGTGCTTGTGCTGATACCAATCCCCATCTTAGCTCTTCCTCGCGCTCTACAGCCCCTTCCAGACCTTTGAGCACTTCCAAATAAGTAGGATCTGCATAAGCCTCAATTTCAGCCGATGCGACGGTCTTGCATAATCCAGATGACATTGCTTTTTTCATGAGCATTGCCTTCTGGGATTTGCGATATTCCTCCAGATACACCCTATGTGCTTTCGCCTCCCCGAACTTGCGTCCGTGGGTGTACAGGTAATCTACTGCGTCGTTAATGTCTTTTTGATTCATGTCACGCTCCATACAAAGCGATCAAGCAGGCATCTGCCAAAGCTTGTCCTTCGCCTTTTTTGTCTAATGCTCTCCATGTAGGGAAGAGGTGAATGGCTTTAGCACGAGCCGCGTCCTTGTCAGTGCCAATCAGCCCTGCGTTCTTTTTCCACTTCTGAGGTGTAACAAGTTGCACCGAAACTTCAAATGCCCCAAGTACGCCTTCTATGACACCGCACGAGTGTCCAAAATTAAAGGACGAACTTACCCCTTGTTTTGGCATGGAGTGAACATGCTCTACTCGCGCCAGCTTAACATCACATTCGTAAATAAAGCTACTTAATGCCGAGGCATTCACCTTGGTTGTTGAACCTACTTTCATTGTGGGCATCAGCATCCATTCCACTGGTACGCCATCATCAAGTAGGACTATCGCGCCAGACGCGCCCGGATCAATTCCAATCAGACGCATTGTTCATCTCCATTTCGTTGTTTCGAGCTTGATGCTGGCTTAACTCTTCCAATGCATGAAGCTCTTCTTCAAAACGAATCTTGAGCTCTTTGAGTGCCTTGATTGCTAAGTCATCAGTGCCGTAGTACATGACGCTGATCAGATCAGCTTCAGATGTACGAGACATGATGTTTTCTACAGCCTTGGATTGGCTGGGGAGGATTGCTGGCTTTCCATGAATACCAAGCCAATAAGCAAAGTCATCAGAAATCATTTCTTACCTTTCAGTTCAAATTGAGGACAGCGTTGCAATATGAGCGGAAGAAAGAAAGGGTTCTTGACCTTGCAGTTTTTCAGTAAACGATTGTGGTTCTTACATTCATAACAAAGCTTCCTATCATCCATACCTTCTTTATCTCTATCGAAAAGTACATCTGCTAGATCCCACGCTTCATTTTCAGTTAAACCATCTTCTTCAAAAATCTTTCGTCTGCTGGTGTGCTTGATGATTGCAATCTCTAATTCTTCTTCCGTTAATAGCTTCATAACTATTCCTGTTAACCCACACATTGTGGTGATAACAGTCTAACACGAAATTAGATAATTGCAATAGTAGAAGATTCCCGAACGATATCCATTTCACCAACGCAAACCATGTTCCAGTCAATACCGTTGGGATCCATTTCTGTCCATGCGTCTTTGCGTAGGATCACATTCTTACAAAGGTATTCTTTGTTGTTCTCGTCAAAGATTCTCCACTTATGGTCTACGGTGCCACGACCCGGTTGCCCTGCATTCTTGTTGTAGCGGATTCTGTATTTCATATCACCTCCACATTTGGATCAGCCTCTACTTCAGGTGCTGGCGCAATAGACAGATTCATATGCACAAAATGCACTGGTTGAGTCTTGTTTAAGTTGCGCGTGAATGAGTGAGGTAACCATGCTGGTGTAAAGATGATGGTGCCAGCTTCAGGGGTGAATACAATGGTGTTTGCTGACTGGGTTACTTTCCCATGATCCTTCTCTGGCAAACCAATAATCACTTTGGCTGGGCGCGGATCGTAAATCACCATCTTGCATGATTTCTCAGGCACTTCTAAAAAATAGAATGCGCTTACTTGAGCTCCAGAACCATGGATATGTTGATCCATGCTGGAATGGAAATTGTGTTCCTGTGTCCACATCTCAGTGAAATAGGTCACCATGTTGTCCACATTGTATCCCTGCGAATCTAGAATGTTCCATGCTGTCTGGGAGACATATTGAGCAAACCCTGATGCTTCAGGATCATTAGAAAAATTCTGGGTCATGACAGTCATTGGAGTCTTGTTTTTCTTACAAGCTTTTGACTTATCCAAATACTTCTTCGTAATCGCTTTAATTGGTGCTAAAAACTCTGGCTTTTTTACCGCATAAACTGGGCTCGTGAAGTAGTGGAACTCTTCTAGTTGATCCATCGATTTCTCCTGTGTAAATTTATTAAAAGTCTAACATAAAATTAGAAATTCAAAATAAAAAAATAGGATCTTCTTTTGATCTTAATCAATTATTGTTAACTTATATTCAATTATTTCTAAATTATCTTTGCTGTTTGGTGGACAGATCTAGCCCTCCCCAGAAGAGGGGATGAGCCTTCACAAGTTTTGCCGATTGGAGCCACTTGATCCGCGAGTCGTTCGATGCAGAGGCACTAGCTTCGCCACCTCTTTCCCTCTTTCAGCATCTTTCCCGTAGTAAGGATGTCCTCGTGACGCTACTGTAGGTGAGCGTCCGTCACGACGGTCGGAATAGTGGCAATAAAACAAAAAACCCCTTAAGAGGATGATCTGTATAGTGTAGGACTCAAATAAATATACTCTCACAACTATTTATTTGAACCCATCAGAACATCCACTTAAGGGGTCATAACTTTTATCAGACACTACTCCGACAAACAAATTGTACAACAACTTCTTAGGTTGGTGTCAATACCCCCATAATTTTTGATACAACAGCAAATAAACCGTCCTTCATGTGCAGATCGTTAGCATCGTATCCAACTTGGTCTGGCATCGTCCAAGGGCGTTCTGTGGCTTCTGCTGACTTCGCGCCCGTACCGCTCTCATCATTGTCTGCAAAAACAAAGACACGACCCGGTATCTGGCTTGCTACCGCAACCATATTGCCTGCGCTAAAGCACACAACCACCGACGCATTCATCCCACAGCTACGCAGGGCGTGATAGACGCTTAGACCAGTGGCGTAACCTTCTACCAGCCAAGTGTCTTCTGCCATTCGGTTACCGATGTGAAATACCGCATTCTTGGCACGCATGCCAGTCAACATCTTCTTTTCGTACTTGCGTGCATCCATGTCGTAATAGATCTGCTGGTAACCCTGCAATTTATTTGTAATGACATTACGCATCGGAATCAGCAACTTCTCATTCAAAACCATTCCTTGCTCTTCACTAAATCCTTTGTACTGGAGGTAAGGATGTGTGCTGATACTGGCTGACTTAAGAACCATCTCTGCTTGCTGGGCGACACGCTCATAAGCCTGCTGTTGCGTTGTAGCTTGAGCCTGCCTTCTCTTAGCAAAATCTTTTTTTTCCTGATCCGTCCATGGCTTGGCATGCGGATCGTTGTACCAAATCACTTTGGCATCACCAGACCAATCCATAACCCAACCACGCTCACCATCCCAAAAGTAAGCACCGTTGTCAGACTTAGGCTTAGATACAGTCCCAGTCCTTTTGATGCGCTCAGAAGGGTGAAGCTTGTCGTAATGGATCTCTACGCCATGGGCGCGTGCAAAGTCAATGAATCCCATTACTGCCTCTGACTTGGTATGCGGTTACGAATATCATCACCCAGCTTTTCAATATTTACGCATTCGTCTGCAAGCTTGGCGCACTCTTCGCGTTCAATCAAGATAGCTCGTTTAGTAGTCTCAATTGCCACCATCATGATCTCTGCCTTAGCTACCGCCAATGCATCATCAAACTCACTCTGAGTGAACATCTCTACCGCGCCAGCACCACTCAACAACTGTTTAGCCAATGGGCTTAGTTCTTTCTTTTCCATTTCAGTTTTCCTCTTCGTAGTTCATCTTGCGTTTAAGCATTTCAAAAGTTTCTTTATAAGTAAATTCAACAATTTCTTGAACAAAGTCACCAAGCCTATCCCCACTAAAAACAAAAACACTGGCAAAAATAGCCAAAGTTTCGTCTTCATTCATCTCTGGTCTTTTAAATTCCAAAGGCACACTCATGCCATATTTTTGTACCATTTCCAGTAAATTTATTTGTTCTCGAATACGATTAGTAGGTGAAATTCTGCGTGCAAATGTCATTTATAGATCTCCTAAAATAATTAAAACAGCAATACAAATTAAAAATCCCCAAGCAATTACGCCTGAAGCCAAAAAAAATATTCCCAAAAAAGATAGCGTTGCTTCGATCATTTTCCTGTCCCTTTCTTGTATGCAATGTTCATCTGACGAATTTTGTTGATCACATTACTGGTGATCTCTACATTAGGTGACTGGCTAAACAACCATCGTGTTTCTTGACCAGTAATCTGCTTAAACAAATGCCATGCTCGTCCTGACTGGGTGTCTGGCTTGCTGTGGATCCTTGCATAGGTGCAGATCTGGTGCCATAAGTGCTCGGCATTGTTTGCCAATTTCTTTTTGCTCTTTCCTTCGCCAATGAAGATTTCCTTCATATGACCGGGGACTGCTTCACTGATCTGCTTACTAATCTTTTCGTACCCACATGCCATGCAACGCTTATGGAATGGGGTGAAATGACAGCGTGGGCATCCAGTCGGTTCAAAGTCTTCCTTGGTGCGGATTTTCTTATCAAGCTTGTCACCATCATCAAGCTTATCTAAACCGTTGAAGTAGATGTCATTGAAGTCTTCAAAGAAGCGAATGATGTTGCCTGAAAAGTCCAACAGGTGGCAGTCTTTCTTACCTGTCTCAGGTGAGCTACGAAGACCGCGCCCCCACATCTGAATCGCAGTAGATAAAGACTTACGCAATGGGCGTGCATCACAGATACAACCGACATCAGGTACATCGAAACCCTTTGCCAGAGCTTCCACCGAGATTAATACCTTGAGGTGGCTATCTTCCTTGCGGTATTCCTTGAGAAGTTGTTCACGCTCTTTGTCGTTTGTCTCAGAGGTAAAAACCGCCGCCATTACTCCTGACGAAATAAACGATCTGCACAACTCTTCGCAGTGCTTGATAGTCGCCCCGAACACAATGGTCTTACGGTTGTCACCGAATTTTTGCCAGTCTGAGACTACATCCCCGACAATCTTCATTTCGCGCTCTTCTGCCGCTTTATCTGTCCACTCACCACCACGCGTCTCAGCACCTTCCATATCGGGCTTAGAGCACGAGAAGATCCTCATGGGTACCAATACACCATCTTGGGTGAGATCGTGCATTGTGGTGGCGTTTACGAGGTTTGTGAATATCTTTCCCAGCCCTTGAGTAAATGGGGTGGCAGACAGACCGATTACCGTTGCGTTTGTTTCTTTTGCAAACTCTGTCCATGCCTTGTAGGTCGTGTGCGCTTCATCGACTACGAGCACATCCATTTGGGGCCAGAACTCGCGCTTGGCAATTGTCTGGACACTGGCAATCTGAAACAACTCATCAGGTCTGCGTCTCCAGTGTTTAGCCTGAATGATTCCATGACTATGCATACCGTATCGGTCAGCTACCGTAGATGTCTGGTTGATCAGGGTTGTACGGTCACATAGGAATACAGCACGCTTACCGCGCTGGATCGCTTCATTACAAATTCTTAATCCAAGGTAGGTTTTACCTGCCCCAGTTGGAGCCATGATTAATTGATTCTTATGCCCCTCTCTAAACCCTTGGCGTAGTTGCTCATGTGCATCTACTTGAAAGGGTCTAGGTTTGGGAAATTTGGTTCCATCATCGCGCTCACTTGGCACTAGGTTTGTTGTCATTTTTTAGCTTTCAGCTTTTCGTTATCTTTTTGCAATTGTTTAACCATCTTGACCGCTTCATTCTTCTCATTCATCAGACCATGCAGTCTTACCTCTAATTGGGCATTTAAATGATTGAGTCGCTTGATCTCAGCATGAGCAGTAGCCAAGGCATCATCAGCTTCCAATAGCTTGTACATAGCCTCTTGATCAGCTACCAATGCAAGCTCAGTTGCTTTGATTTCGTCATCATCAGGTGCAACTCCAGCGTAGGGATTTTCCCTAGGTATCGTTGTTTTTTCACTACTAATCCGATTAGTATTCTCAGACTCTTCAGCCTTCTTTTTAGCATGCTTAATCTTGTCTTCAGCCTGCTTTTGCTTGACCTTGGGGTCACGAATAGACGCGACAAAAGGTTGTGATACTTGGCATGTCTTGGCAATCTCGTAATTGGTCTTTTTATCAAACCCTTCAATCTTCAAAGCCATCTCAACCTTGTTGCGCTTGTCTTCATTGGTCAGTGGTTTGCCATGCTTACTGTTTGCCTTGAGAGCCTCTACCTGCGCGTCTTGCAGGGTACCGGGTTTGTAAATGATTTCAACTTCTTTAATGCCCAGCAATTTATAGGTGTGGTAACGATGAAAACCGTCAGTCAGCCAGTGTGTTGAACCGTCAAAGACTGTCTCCATCAATGGGAATACATCGCCTTCCTTCATGGCTTCCAAGTAGCTATAGACCGTTGGCTGGTCTATTACTAATCGGCATTGAGTTCCTCCATCTATGCGGATTTCATCTATCTTTATTTTCTTCATTTAAATCTCCAGTTGTTGCAGTGTTAGTCAAATAGGTCAGGGCGTAGCTCTTTGGCAGGTACAAGACCCTGCGTCGCCTTCTCAATCTTCTTTGCCAGTTCAGGGGAAGGACGACGGCTTTTTCTTAGCAACAGACCCAACCATGTCGGGGTGATGCCTAGATGTTCTGCCATTTCTTTCTTCGCTCCGTAGGGCTCATCTTTGAAATATTGCTTGAGGTTCATAGGACTCCTTTCTTGAATTTATGAAAATAGTCTAACACAGAATTAGATTTGTGCTATAGTTATTTCACAGCAATGTTGCTGGGTTAATGTCGAAGTAGACAGTTTATTAGGAGAATTACATGAGTTTTATCGTAGAAGACAAAGGTGGCAATTTCGAGCGTTGCCCTTCTGGAATGCACCTTGGGCGTTGCTATCGCATCGTCGATCTAGGGACACAGAAGTCCGAGTACATGGGGCAAGTCAAGTACCTTCACAAGATTATGCTTGGTTGGGAAGTGCATGGAGTAGACGATGGTGGTAAGCCTCTCACAATGATGGATGGTCGCCCATTTGCTATCTTCAAGAACTACACTTTGAGTTGGTCTGAGAAGGCTAATTTGCGGTTAGATCTTCAATCTTGGCGTGGTAAGGCTTTTACTCAAGAAGAGATGCGTAAGTTTGACCTTAAGAACATCTTGGGTGCTTGGTGCATGATCAATGTCATCGAGCGTGCTGGTCAGAATGGCAATACCTATGCCAATGTGGATGGAGTTACTCCAGTCCCTGCCATCATTAAACAAAACGGTCTTCCACAAGCCGTTAACAAGAATGAGCTATTTAACCTGCAAGAGCCTGACATGGCGTTATTTGAAGCTTTCAGCGATAACCTGAAAACAAAAATTACTTCGTCACCTGAATGGCAAAAACTGCAAGGTAAAACACCAGAGCCAGCTAAGGCACATCAGAGCTCTCCAGAAGTTAGTGTAGACGACGATATTCCTTTCTGAGGTCATCATGAAAAGAATATTTTTAATACCAGTTCTGCTGGTGGGATGTGCATCTTCACCTCTTCCAAAGCATGTATATGCCAACAACAGTGCGCCAGCAGTTCAGCTTGTGCTTGATGCCAAGGTTCAGCAAATGAGCCGTCAAGAGGTCATCAATGCCACGCAGGACTGTGAGAGCAACGGTATGCGTGCCGCGCCCATCATGTCAAAACGAATGGTTTCAGGAATGATGTCGGACATCATCATCGATGTTCACTGCATGCCTAGACCTAAATTCCCCTACTAGGAGAGAAAAATGATTAACTTTATTGTAGGAATCCTACTTGGATTTTTTGTAGCTACATTCGGGATCACTGGTGTTGCCAGTGCTTTAGACAAGGGTGTAGAAGCCCTTAAACATGTCAAGATTAGTACGGAGAAATAACATGTTCATAACTGCAAAAGAAAAAGCCACATTGAAAGCAGATGTAGCTTATTTAAGAAAAATACTCAAAGAGTTACAGGTTGATGTTAATGCTATGCAGGCAAACATCATGACATTGAATTTGGGTAGACCTGTCGTACTGTCTTCGGTCGGTACTGATAGCCCCAGCATTACTGTCACGATGCCTAAAAAGCGTGGTCGCCCATTCGGTTCAAAAACTAAGGAAAAAAAATGACAACAATTATTGCAAGATCAGCGGAATCAGTTCATTGGTACCGCGCAGAAGATGGTGGGCCTCAATACACTGTGCCTGCGAAGGACGGGTCTGAACGCCCTACAACCCTTCGTGACGCACGCAAAATGAATTTGGTACCCAGTACGACCACAGTGCTAAAAATCATGGCAAAGCCGGGTCTAGAGGTCTGGAAAAACGAACAGATGCTCTTAGCCGCTTTAACTTTGCCAAGGGCTCAAAATGAGTCTGAAAAGGACTTTATTGCTCGAATAGTATCTGACTCAAAAGAGACTGGAAAACAAGCCGCTGAAAAAGGCACCCGTATCCATGAATCAATTGAAAAATGGTACGCAGGGGAAAAGAATGTTGAACATGTAGAACACGCCAAAGCTTTTGAAGAAATGGTGTTTACGCATTTTGGCACCCATCCTTTTGAAAATTGGAAAACGGAAATTGCTTTCGCTTCTCCGCTTGGGTACGGTGGTAAGGTTGACCTCCATTGTGCTGTTAGCGAGACTGCTCCACTAGGTATTGTTTTGGATGCCAAGTCCAAAGACTTCACCCAAGATGACAAGGTTGAGGCATATGACGAGCACCTGATTCAATTGGCTAGTTATCGACATGGTCTTGGCTTACCCCATGCACGCTGTGCCAATGTGTTTGTATCACGCTCAGTGCCGGGTCTTGTCAGGGTAGTCGAATGGTCTGAAGAGGATCTTCAAAAAGGATGGGAGATGTTCCAGTGTCTCTTGAGATTGTGGAAATTAAAAAATAACTTCGGAATTGAAAAATGATACTTACTAAACAAACAATCGCAAAAGTCTTTCACGAGCTTCAACTGGAAGACAACTACAACTTTCTTGAGGATGATTTGATTAAGCTTGTAAACGCTTATATCAAGGTCGTTACACCAATCATTGCTAAAGAAGAATTGGCTAATTGTGTTGAGGTATGTAATGCTTTAAATCCAGCAGTTGGAGCTAAACTTTTACATGTACGCATGCCTTTTATTAAAGAAATGGAGTCAAAAAAATGATCACATTAGCAGGAATAGTCTTGCTGTTTGTCATTATTAGTTTGTTTTCACTATAAAAAAAGCCCCCTCTTCCGTGATAGAGGGGGCTAAGAGGCCCACTGCAAGGTCAGCCAAAACTAGTTACCCATTGGGTTTGTTTCTGTAAGAGCTTTTTGTGTTGACTCTCTATCTGAATTATTTTTTCCTTTTTGTACCCATTCATACCCATTCCAAAGCAATTCAGGAACATTCAACAATGCGCCAGCGATTTCAGTTGGCAATGATGGATACATCATCAATGTGCTACCAAGCGTAGCCGCTCCTTTAGAAATTGTTCTTGGATCTGTCCATCCTTTGTCTCTAGCACTCTCATAAGTATCATAGCCACCAGACAATGCTCCAAGACCTCCAAGACCTCCAATACCTACGCGAGCTATTGAGGGAAGAGCTCCCCTAGCTACCGAACCAGCAGTCTTCACGCCAGCTTTAACTTCATTGGCAATAGGAGTTTTAGGATTGATCTCATACTGGGACATATCAACACCGGGGTTACCGGGGACTTTTCGGGATGTAAATTCACCAGTCTCCCTGAACACACCGGGTCGTACTTGCTCCACACGAGGTTTAGGTACCATTTTGTCTGGAGTAGGTTTAATTGCGTCTAAAGCTTGCTGTACCTCAGCCATAGTCCTAATTTTGATAGGAGTAGCACCGGGGTTTTTAGACTTCATTAGAGCGTTATATTCTTTCTCTAAATCCGACAAATTTAAATTTAAATTGTGATTGATTTGACTATTCAAATACCGTTGCATCGACATGCGAGTAGATGGACGATTGATATTCTGATCTAAGCCCATTATTTGACTGTAGACATTAGGCACCAAAGGAATAATCTTTTTCCCAGTCTCAACAGAACCAGCAGTTCCAGCACCTACATAGGCACCGAGTACCTTTAGCGTGTCTTTTTGTGCTTCTTTAACACCGGGTATCGACTTAGGATCGGTGTATTCTAATTCTTGATCTTTATGTTCTTTTTCAGCGTCCGCAACTGCATCATTATTAAGCTCAGTTCCATCAAAAGCTTTGTTTTTATTTTCTTCAATGTGTGACTGTTTTAACCTTGCTCTTTCTTCAGGAGTTCCAATAAACTCATATGTATCTCCAGTAAGTTCATCTTTCCAAGATTCTTTGTTATTGTCAGGACTGGTTTTTGTTGATTTTTCTTCTTTTTTTTCAGATGGTTTTTTGTACCAAGTACCACCTTCAAAACCAGTAATGGCATCAGCAATTTTTTCTGCTGATCCTTCTGGAAATGGTTCATTAGGATCTTTAATACCGACAGAGGAAGCAAGATGATTTTTATAATTTGCTCGACCTTTTTCATCGTTATCACCCATAGCAGGGGTATAAACATCAATGAACTTATTAGGGGTATTAAGACCTCTTTTGAGCTTGATATTGATATCGCCAATTAAAGCTTTTCTTCCAAAAGAAGGTTCTTCAAAAATAGCAAATCCACGCTCATCTACGCCAACTTGACCTTCATAAGTAACGCCTTTAGGTGGGCGAAGATTGCCGGGGTTGTTGTACCACTGAGCCAGTGTTGGTTCTGCCATTATGCTTTCTCCCCAGTATCAACCCACTTCCCTGTCTTTTCATCACGCTGGAACCAATTTCCATTAGATCCTACGATACGACTTTTTCTAGTGGAAGAAGAGGCATTGTTTTGTGGATTATTTTGCTGAGTATTTTGTTGATTGCTACCTTGATTTGTTTTATTTTCAGTTGAATTGGGATCAACTTTACCGTAAGGGTTGTAAAAAGAAGGTGAGTCATAAGCTGGCTTACCAATAGCAATCCTATTGTGTTCTCTAGCGTAATCCCCTTGGCGACGATAAAACTCTTCGTTTGCACCCAAATGTCGTGCATCAACCTTGCTATCTATGATATAGCGATACTTATCGATGTTGTTGCGTTCACCATGAGCCATCAAGTCAAGAATACCGACCAAAGCTTGCTGTGAGTTAAATACACCCGGCTGTGACGCGCTTTGCAATTGAGTATATGCATCGGTTGGGTTCACTGCTCCATTACGCAACTGGACTTGTTGAGCCGCCAGTAACTTAGCTAATTCTTCAAACTTGGCACGAGCCTGCGGAGTCATCAAACCTTGTCTTACATAATTATCAAGATTCTTGAACATGTCTCCAAGCTTGCCATCAGCCGCCGCTTTTGCCACTACTTCAAATGGATTGTCACCACCGAACATACCCAAGATGCGTTGCATCTGTTGTTGTCCATTGAGGGTAACTTCTTTGCCGTTTTCATCTTTAACTTTGGCTTCAGAAAGACCTTTACCAAGAGCCAAATTACGAATGTTTTCCATCGTTTGTAAACGAGGAATAGCCGCGTCATGATCAGTTCTAAATCGTTCTTCAACACTCATGCCAACCTTCTGTTGTGAATCAACATACTTGGCTATAGCATCTTGCTTATCTTGTCTGCTCAAACCAGCCCATAGTCTTGGGTCAGTTCCGGGTGGCATTGCATTGTCTAGATTTTTGTAATAAGCATCAGTTGAAGCTTTTACCTTGGCTGGATCAGCAGTTGGATTAGCACTAGCATTGATAAAGTCTCTGAACAATGAATCCAATTTTGGATAATCACTTGCAATTTTCTCAGCAGTACCTGTTGTAGTAACGCGCCCAGAAGCTTGATCCCAGAACTGTTTAGCTGATTTTGCTACTTCGGTATCGTTACCAAGAGCGGCGATTGCTGTATAGGTTCTTTCATCCATTGGCTGACCTGAGTCTTGCCAAGCTTTAAACATGTCTTTTTGTTTAATCTTTTGACCCAACAAAGTATTTGCCAACTCGCGTTGAATCTTTAAATTGGTGACAGGCAAAATGTTTTCACGCTCTTGCTCAACATTCTCACCCATAGCTTCAGACGCACTACCTAGGGATGCCAAAAAGCCTCCGAGTTGAGGCTTGGCAAATCCAGCGGCTACCTTAAACCAATTAGGGTTCTGGTAGCGTTTTTCTAAGTCACTAATACCTTTATCGGTTGCGTCCCGAATTCTTTGTAAATCTTCTGGCTCCAACCCTTGTGGATTAATCTGAGCCAGACCGCCAGCAAATTGAGGATCTGTATGTCTGGGATCCGATGACGGTACCAATTTTGTTTCTGCCATTATTTTCTCCGAGCAGGTAACGCACCAAGCATGCGAAGTGAACCACAACCCATCATGCCTAATGAAGGTCTTTTCTTAGCATCAACTAAACCACCTGATGCACAGCATGGAATGCAACATGCACAGCAAGCGCAACATGAACAGCATGAGCAACAGTCTGAACAACAGGAAGAACAGCAATCTGATGAACAGCAAGAAGAGCAGTCTGATGCACAGCAATCTACTGGGTTACAGCAAGCATCAAGATACTTACCGTTAGCACCTTTATGCCAACCATTACGAGCCGCGTCTATATCAGCTTGAGTCATATCTTTAGGCAATGCGCTTGGTTTGCACAGACCAAAAGTGCATTTAATAGCTTTCTTAGCCTTGCAGAAAATATCTGGGTATTTGCACAATACGCCCAAGGTACCAGCACCGATAGCACCAGCGGCAGACAATGGTGACATGCACATAGTTGTCTTAACTGATGTTGGGATCTGGTGTCCTTGCAACAAGCTTGAATACTTAGCCAAAGTAGAAAATGGATAGCACTGAGCATTTTGCTTAATGGTCTGGCATTGAGCTCCAAGTTGAGCCAAAGCATTGATACATGCTAGATTTTGCTGGGAAGCTTGAGTACCTAATGTACCCATACCAACCCCAGCCGCTTGTTTTGCACGAGCACATTCAGCGGTAGTCGTACCAGCAATGCTACCCAATTGACCCAACAACTGCTGTCTTTGAGTAGCGGCAGTCAATGCTTGGTTATAGCCTTGGTTTTCCATATTGGCTACATTGGCATTTAAGCATTGCAATGCGTTAGCTTGAACTTGACCCAATACCTGAGCTCCGCGCTGTGATCCGAATTGACCAGATCCAACAGTAGCGGCGGTTGCCATAGGGCTTAGGTTTTGTTGAATATTACGATTAGCAATATCCGACATGCTGTTAACAGCAGAATTAATGTACGGGCTCATGTAACACTGAGCCAAAGACGCAGTGTTTGTACCTAAAGCTTGGCATAGGTAGGGTTGAGCGGCTCCTGCAATATCTTTATTAGCCGCGCATCCTAGAGTCGATAAACCTTGTTGGAATGTTGGCTGAAAAGTACCTGCATTGGTACAAGCAGTGTTAAATGCTTTTTGTTGTAAAGGTTGAGCCCCTACAAAGTTTGCACATTGTTGAGCTCTATTGCCACGACAAGCAAGATTCGTTAAATAATTGGTGTAAAACCCCGGCGCACAGGTCGTTTTATTCTGTGACGACTGCAACATGTTTGCCATTATTTTCTTCCCTTATTGATGTAGTCAATCGGGTTCTTTGCTTTTGGCGGTATTTTGTCCAATGGCGCACTGCGTTTTTGAGCACGCAATTTGGTACGCAAACCGTCAAGAATTTCAGCACCCCTCTTATTATCTCCTGCTCCTAGGGCTGTGACAAACGCAGAAGGGAAAACATACTCTCCATCAGCAATTTTGGCTGGTACTGGATTTACTCCACCACCATCTTTGTGAGGTATCTGTTTACGGAAGCCTTCCAAGACATGCCTACCAGCCTTGCTAGAACCGTCTCCAAGAGCCGATACAGTCTCAGCATCCATGACATAGTCGCCATCGTGAAGCATTGCTGGAATGTCGTCTGATTGCCCTGTACCACCACCACAAGCGTAGTAACCAGTCACACCAGTAATGAATTCTGGTTTATGACCTTTAGGAGTCGCCGCTTGATACTTGCCGGGTAAGCCACCTTTGGCAAATCCAGAAGCATATCCTGAAGCAATAGAAGGTTGAATGTGTTTGAGAGGTGACAAACAAGTCTTCACTTGTTGACCTGTACCGCTTAAAAATTCAGCTTTATCGCATACAAATTTAGGAGTCAAATTCTTATCTGAAAATGAGTCTTTCCATGTTTGAGCGGCGTTGCTGGCTTTTCTGCGTTTTTGTTCATCTGCACAATCAGAAGAGCAATCTGTACTACCACCGCATGCATAACCCAATCCACCACCTCGGCATTGACCCATTACATTGGCTCGGCATTGCAATAGATACATACAAGCTTGTTGTTGGTTTCCACATCCACAAGGGATCAAGATTGAGCATTTGCTGACAGGTGACAAGATTGAATTGCCACCCACTTTAGCTAAACCGCCTTTGTAGGTTGTACCACCACTATTATTGATGAATGTAGCGGCACCACATAAGAATGCTGGCATACCTGCCCCTCCCATAGTTTGACTGGCTGATCCAGAAGATGATCCAGAAGTTGATTTTGATCCACCCCCACCTCCACTAGGTGTAGTTGAACTGGCACAGCACGAGAATGAAGGAAGACCAGATCCATGTTTAGTTTTAGTACCGGGTATCTTCGGTATTTTTGGTTTTTTACCTGTAGAACCTTTTGGTTTTTTCAATAATTTTCTTAACTTACCTAATTTTCGTAAGTTAGGATCGCAACTGCAATCACATGCACAGCACTCACAGCAAGTTGAGCAACAGCAAGTTGAGCAA
>JGI24890J29729_1000555_pt1 | contig 22704 bp, 29 predicted proteins | sample FreactcultureFD7_FD_29729 | JGI IMG/M metagenome (IMG submission 29729)
AAGGCGTAAGAAACCGATTTGAAGCAGGAAAATAAGAGGATCTTATGGGGGTTGCTGAATGGATTGCCCTAGCGTCATTCTTCTTAAACATAATTGTAGCTTTTGTCGCCCTGACGGTAGGGCTTGGCAAAATCAAGGATACTGTCCGTGATCAGCTCCACAAAGAAATAAATAAAATGCGGGAGCAAACAGACGCGGATATTGACAACATGGCCCGTTCTTTTGGTGAATCCGTTTCTGCTNTCCGTGAAAAAATAGCCGTAGTAGAACTAGAGGCATACAAAGTATTCATGCGTCGCGACAGCTTTCAGGAGCTGACAAAGGCTATAGAGGCCCGCATGGACAGATACGAAGACAAATTAGATAGATTCATGGAATCTAATAACAAGATTATGCGCTGAATATCCTAGGGTTTTTAACCTAGTCAATTCTGCTTGACCCGCTTTTGGTCAGCCGCTAAATTCAGCACATCACCAACAACACGGAGTCAGTTGAGCGCAAGTCTTGCCTGTGTCCGTTGGACACGCCCCGAAAACAAATACGGAGCTATGACATGATACTGCGATTTTTTACCGCCTTGTTGGCAGTAACAGTTTTGAGCATCGGTGTTGCTGATGCAAAGCACTATAAGCGTCACCATCAGAAGCGAATTCGAACAGACGTGGTGCAGCCTGTTGCAGTAAATGAATGTGACAACGACGGCCGGTGCCGGGTTATCAGCACGAACTATCAGGCTGTGCAGCGTTCTGAGAAGCGCACCCGTGTTGCAGGTAACGTAACATTCTTGCCTCACCCCGCTGGGTGTCCACGCACCGCTTTTTGTGCCTGTGGTGCTGCTGTAGATGTCCTTGGTGGCAACGGTAGAGATCATCGTGATCTGTGGCCAGCAAGGGCTTTTTATAAGTTTCCACCAGCCGCACCGGCCTATAAAATGGTAGCAGTCCGCAGCCACCATGTATTTGTCCTAAGGCAGCATGTGCAAGGCACCGTGTGGCTTGTGGCCGACTACAACTCAGGTGGTCACCAATCACGGCTACATGAGCGCGATATCCGTGGATACAAGATAGTTAATCCGCACGGAAGTTTGGCTAGCCTATGAAAGTAAAGTACATCAAGGAATGTGGTGCTTATGGCTTCGTTAAATCGGAGCCATACACCTACCGTTTCATCACTTGGGTCTACTATGGAATTTTTAGTGCCATTGGGGCCGTGGCTTGCGGTTTAATTTACTTGGTTCTGCGCGGTATGAATGTTACATAAGGTGGGCCATGTAGTCATGGCCTTCTCCTGTTGAAACTCAGGCCCGCTCTTTAACTAGAGCGGGCCTCTTTTCAAAGGCAGAGCCATCTTCAGTTTTGATGATGTTGATCGTATCCGTGAAACCACTGAAATCAATGGTGCGGTGATCCACAAGCAGGATACGCTTGTCATCATGGATAGCACGCTGTGCCAGTGTTTCAACAAGGTCCATGACCCCCTCAGTGCTTAAATGTTCCGAAGGTTCATCAAGCATCTCTATTGTGCTGACAAGCCCGGCTTGCTGCATAATTAGGTTGGCTAACCCTAGGTCACCGGCCAATTGAAGCCGCTGTGTTTCACCGCCCGACCAGCTTTCAAAGCGTACAGGCTCAGGGTGGTCAGGGCTGCGCACAAAGACCACAAAGCCCTTGGTGACGCCCCCTGACTTGTTCTCGCGCTCAACGTCAAACTCAATCTGCCAATCAACAAGGCCAAGGCTGGTCAGGCTGCTGTTAACTTCCATTTCAAGGGCCTTAAGGGTTTCCTCAATAATGAAGAGCCTAACACGCTTGAATCCTGCCACCCAGTAGATAGCAGCCGCATGTTGAGCGTTCAGGTCATTCAGCTTCTGTGTGCCTGTAGCTATTTCCTTGGTCAGTTTGTCGTGCTGTGTGAGTTTGGACTCAATCATTGCACGGTAAGGGTTTTCCTTAACAGTGACTTTACCATCAATGTCTTTCTTGCGGCTTTTAAGGTATGAAAGCTCTGAATTGGCAGTTTGTTTCTTCACAAGGGCTTTGCTGACGTCCCTGTTTACGGCTTTAAGGGCGTTATTGGCCTCTTCAATGGAAACCATCGTCTTTTCATAAAACCTGTAGGCAATATCCCACTTCTTGGTCATAGCATCAAAAGCAACCCGGTGTTCCTCAAGCGCTTTTTCAAGGTTGGCCCGTTCTTGATTTAAGTGCTTCTTATCAACCTTTTGCTTACAGGTAGGGCAAACATCCTTAAGCTTGTTGAGTAATTCTTTGGCTTCAAAAGCCACTTCCATACGTGCACCCAGTGTGGTGCGCTCTGTGTGCAGGGCCTTTGAGCGGTCAAGGTAAACCTTCTCGACCTTCTTCATTTGCTCAATGCTGTCTTCCTTGATTTCAACTTCTGCCAACAGCTCTTTGTGCCAAGCATCCGCATCATTGAAATTATCAAGTATTATCTTGATTTGAGCGGATAAAGCAGCAGCTTCTTTCTTCACAGCCAAAGCAGCAGCCTTTGCCGCCTCCTCAGCCATTTCAGCATTTCGTTCCAGTGTTTTCAGATCAATAAGGGTGTCATCCTTGCGGCGTTTGCTTGTAGCAATGGCGCTGCTTACGGCTGCTATATCATCTTCAAACTGTTTTGTTGTAGTGGCAGCCTTTTCACTTCGTTCAAGCCAGTAATCCAACCCCATGATTTGGGAGAATAACGTCAGCTTGTCAGCGGGCTTTAGTTCAAAGAAGGACTGGCCAAATTGGGGGAGCATCACCCCGTAAACAAAGGCTTCAGGGGTCAGGCGGATAAGATCGTTTACAGCTTCCTGTTCGACTTTGACGCCATCAATTGAAAGATAATTGGGGCTCTGCCCGCGTGTCACTTTAAAAGGAATTTCCCCTACTTGCATAGTCAATGAAACTGTGCAGGTTTTCTCATCCCACGTAATAACGTCATTGGCTTTGAGGCCACGAAGGGTCCGCCCGTACAGGCACCAGTAGATAGCGTCTAACAAAGTGCTCTTGCCAATGCCATTGGCACCCAGCCGGGGCGAATCCTCGTTTTTGCCGGTGACAAAATACAGCCCGGTTTCTTCAGGAAACCTGAAGGTGTGCTTGCCCCTGAATGACTTAAAATTGTCCAGCCAGATCTGGTGAATATCAAACACGGTCAGCCTTTCAGGAACTCTTTACCCATGCTGACAATTTCAGTTGCCAGCTTTTCAGCCTTACAGAAGGCTGCCAGTGTGTCAGAAGGTTGCTGGGCTGAAATAGGCACGTAAACCTTATCACGCTTTACCGGTTCGTTGCCCTTCATGTTCACACCGTACACTTCCAGCTTCAGCTTTGCGCAGGCATCAAGAACTTCCTGCTTATGCTCTTTCCAGTTCACAATTTCCTCACGCGGCAGTTCAAGCGTGACCTTGATCTGATCACCTTCGAGTAGTTCTTCGTTTTTCAGTAGTTCCTTGGCTGATTTGATGGTCAGCCCCCATTTGCGCGGGCAATCAAAGAACAGATTGTTTAAGGTGCCATCACCATGAACGAGCAGGCACCTAGGGGTGAAATCATCACCGAACCTAACGCTATAGGGTGCCCCTACGTAGGTTATTGGGCCACTTTGTTGTGGCCGGTGCACGTCACCCGCAAAAACGCTCACAGGGCCTTTTAAAGCCTTCAGGGGGGCCATGCTGAAGCCTGATAATGCCGCCCCGGTTTCAGCTATAGCCCCTTCAAAGGTGTTATGAAGGAACAGAACTTTGCAGCCGTTCACAGCCTTAATAGCTTCCTTAAAATCAGCTTCATCATGGCAGTGGGGGATAAATCCTAGCTCACCTACCGTGGTGGGGTGAACAAAGAACTCAACGCCATCAAGGCGGTTCAGGAACTTGAAGAAGGGGTTATCAGGGTCAATGTAGTCATGATTGCCCATGAGGACGTAAATTGGGCGTTCAAGGCTATCAATACCTTCAACAATCCGGTTCACTAGCTTGGCTGAATGACGATCCTTTTTATCACACAGGTCACCAAGGATGATGGTGGCTGATGGCTTGTATTTTAGTTGTTGTTTCCTGATCCATGGAAACAGGCCAAACCTGTATTCATCACGGGGCCTGTCCGTAAAATGTGGATCACCGATTATTAGGTACATTGGCTGGCACTTTAAAGAATTCTTCAGCATCAAGGATGTACATATCAAGCTTCGGTACAGTCATTATGGTTGACTGTGGGCCAAGCATCAGGATCAACATTCCTTCAAGGCTTAGGCAGATAACGGTGGGCATACGGTTCTGTTTGGCAATCAGGAAGGGCAGTTTGTTGTAGTTGGTGGCTTCCCTTGTGGCTATCTTCCAAAACTCAACAAGGTGACCTTTACCTGTCAAAAGGCCAGCGAAGTTAAGGTCAGCGTAAGCCTTGCACTCAATGAAGAACCGGTTGGTTAGTGGCTCACCTATGGAGTGTGTGCAGGAAATGTCACCAGCGTGTGAGGCAAGGTTCTTCCCCTTACGGTGTGCCACTGTAGAGCGGCCCCCGCTCATAGCGCTGCGCCAGAACACGTCCTCTTGCTTGCCATGACTGACCCATAGGGACAGCTTGCCACAGATTTCACGCTCAAAAGCAGATCCCTTGGCCTTCCCTCCACCTTTTCTCATTAGTTTTTAAGCTTCCATGTTTTAAACAAATCAGGTTTTTCATTGTCCCAGATCAATTGTCCTCTATTGTTAAATACAATCCCAAAAAATTCAGTACAGCCATCTTTAATGGCAGCCGTAAAGAACTCGGGGCTAAAACTATAGCCAACTCCTTTTTCAGCAGCCCGGTATTGTAAATAGGAGTGTAATGAATTGCCTGCGGCAATTAAGGCGCTTGGACGCATATTATGATCTGGTTTATGTTTTCTCATGCGTATTTTTTTCTGACGGGGATAAAGGTGTTCTCAACCTCAGCCCAAACCCGTTTTACCGTATCTGAAACAGCTTTTACTTCTGCCTTAAAGGCAGCATCATCCATTTCAGCTACCTCCTGTAGGTAGGCTTTAAACTCAGTGTCCTTCACGTCAATATCACCCAAGCGACCAATTTCCTTTAGCCAATGGACGCTGGCACCGTGATCGTCAACGCCGAAACCAAACAGGAAGTCAAACTCAGCTTCCCTGAATGACATGCCAACCTTGTTCTTTTTGACTTTGGCACGGATTGTAATCCCATAAACCCGTTCAACCTTCTTGATGGTCTTCTTCAGGGCTTTAATATGGGCCAGCCAAACTACTTGTGAGGCGTAGAAGTCCATAGCTTTACCACCGCTACGTTTTTGCTTCTCACCAAAGGCTACGGCGTTGATGTTGTCACGAACCTGACTGATGATCAGAAGGTTGACCTTGCTGCGTTCAATCTTGCGGGTCAGTTTACGGAACATGATGCTTAGAAGCTTGGCCTTAGCCATACCGTAAGTAGCTGCACCAAAATCCTGCTCCATTTCAGCATCATCTGAAAGTGCATCAAGGGAATCCAGTACGTACAGCCCCGGCTTATCGGCTTTGATGCACTTATCAACGAATGCTTCCAGATCCTTGGCAAATTCTTCAACAGTTTGAAGGGGTTTGTCAGGGTCACCGAAGTCAATCTTATCAAGGGGCAATCCCATTGCTCCAGCGTAGCCGGGGTCCCAAGCTGCTTCCACCTCGCGGTAGGCTGCGTTGCCTTCAGGGTATTTTCTGGTGAAATTGATAAGGCATTCTGTAGCTAAGCCAGTTTTAGCCGTGCTCTTGTCGCCAACAATGTTGGTCATGCGGCCAAGGACAATGCCGCCACCAATGGCACAGTCCAAAAGTGTGCAACCTGTTGAAAAGAACTGAAGATTTTCCTTTTCCCCAGTAAAATATGAGTTTTTCTCGGTAACTATCTTTTCTCTCTTAGCCATCAGGCAAACCTCGGCGCTTTGACATTGGCATCGTTGTAGCAGGAGTCACACACTGCCAAGAACTGTTCACGAAGCATCCCAACATCTACCCCAAGCACGGCGGCTGCATTTAGCAGGGCAACGCAGGCCATCCGAGTAAACAAGGCTGGGTCTACATCAGGGCTTTTTTCATCATATTGGTCACGGAACCAATCCTGAAGGGTAGGCACAAGGATGCTTACTACCTCATAGCCTACCCGTCGCTGGATGTCTTCTGGTGTTTCTTCAATAACCAGTCTTGCCACCCTTTGTGACCGGCCCTTTTTATTACCCTTAGTTGCTTTTGCCATTTGGAGTACGGAATCTCGTCGTTGATGATTTGACTAAGGGGGCGGGTATCAACCCGTATAGGATCGATCCCGCCCCTAGCTAGTAAGGCAGCCCGTCGCTCATTCGTCCTCGTCAAAGGGCGGCTTTTCACGGCGGTTCTTGAGCCTGTCCCTGATGCTGGGCCTAGCCGCTGGCTTTTCAGCAGGCTCCTCATCCTCTTCATCAACTACGGCAGCCCTACGGCGTGGTGGTGGGGCTGGTTCTTCATCATCTTCATCAGCCTCTACCACAGGCTTACGGCGGCTACGTGGGGCCGGTTCCTCGTCATCCTCAACAGGTGCTGGCCTGCGGCGTGCTGGTGCCGGTTCTTCATCTTCATCGGCAGCAGGCTTTGCTGCCCTGCGGCTACGTGGTGTTTCCTCGTCATCGTCAGCCTTTTCAACACGGGCCTGACCGCCAAACACCATGGAGATATGTTCGTAGTCATAGAACTGGATGCAATCCGGGATTGAATTGTCATTCACGTATTCAAGCCACTCATTTTGCAAACCTTCATCCTCACTGAGAGGTGATGGCTTCAACAGACGCATCTTGCTGGCATCATAGCGGGTATTGCGGCCAGTACCTTCCTTGTAGAAGCGCACGTCACAGCCGTTTTCAGGATCGTCCACAAACACCACTTCCTTGGTGTCTTCATCAAAGCTGATGTTGCAAATGTCCTTGTCTACCGTGAACGGGGCCAGCCAAAGTTGCGGGCCTTCATCCTCAGCCTGACGGTCAATAATCCACATGGCAATGCGCTGTGTGGGGCTAAGGGCTTTGGCGGTCTCCTTGTCACCCTCGCTTTCGGCCGCACGTTTGGCTTCCTGCAACGGGTCCTTTTCACCCTTCATCTTGCTGAGTGACAGGTAGCTCTGGTTGTCAGCGCCAATGCCGTAGTTGACGTACAGATCGTAGCCGTAGTGCTTGGCATCTTCCCAAGTAGGTGGAAGGATACGGATAAGATTTTTGCCTTCCTTGACCTTATAGACCTTGTACTGAGGCTTGATGATGGAATCGAAATTGCCACCGCGCATGTTAGCGCGTGACTTGACGTCTTCCTTGGTGCGGGCCTTGTACTTGAAGCTGCGCTGTTCACTCTCTCTTGGCATCTGTAGTTCCTTTGATCTGCTCGTGAATTCGTTGTGTGAATTGTTCTTTACGTCTAAACCATGCTTCAATCAGGCTAAGGGCACCATAATAAAAAGCCCCGCCACCAAGGATGATTAAGCCCACCTGCATCCAAGCAGGGATGTGATCAGGCATCCTTCCTCCCCCTTGCTTCTGCTATACGCTCACGCCTGCGTTCATAGGCAGCCTTATCGCTTGAATTGGTGCCTTGGGTTGACGTGCTTTCGTAGTATGAGGCCACGTTAAGGGAGCAAAGGTCACGGATCATGTAACCCCTTGAATGGAAAGCTTCTTTCAAGGCACCTAACAGGTCAGCCTCAGTCTTGGCCCCCATGTAGGTATCAAAAGCTTCGGTGTGGCGGGTATGTGTTTGAATACCGTTCTTAACCATAGCTTCAGTGATCTTTACCTCGTCAGCTTCAAGCTTGCGCCTTACTTCGCCATCAAGTTCTGCATCAACTGTGGACAACTCTTCCTTGCAAGCATCACGCTTTGCAGAGGCGTCTACAAAGGCTTCGGCAACCTCAAAGAAAAGCATGGGGTGACGGCTTACTTCGTCATCCAGTGCATTCTTGTCTATGGCTAGCAGGGCCTTTAATTCTTCAATTTTCATAATGTTTATTACGTCGCATTCAGGTTATTTGTTTTTCTTAGTCGTTCAAAGTATTTCAAGCGGGCCGTTTTCATTTTCTCGCGGGTCAACAATGAGGCTTTTCTTCCCAAAGCTGATTTTCTTATATTGTCTTTGTGCCCTTGCGTAAAAGGCTTACCTTTGTTCAGGCAACCTTTCTTATTACCGAACCCGGCGATTGAAAGTTTCCTTCTATGTTCAGGGGTCATAATTCTTCCAAGGTTTCCGTCACTAATATTTTTCTCGTGAAGGAGACATTTAACATTCCACTCAGCATACGGTCCTTCATCATTGTTACGAGCCATTTGGTATTTCCCTTTTCCACGGCCACGTAATTGGAACCAATCAGGGCCTAGTTGAGTTTCCCACCAGCTTACCCACCCTTCAAATGTAAAAAGAAAAGGTATCCCCCTTTTCCTAGAGCTACATTTCTGTGAATTAAAGGCACATTTAATTTTGCTCACTGATCCAACCCTAAAGCAAAACCAATAGATAGTAAGAGAGGCCCAATCTTATCGCTTGCATTATAGGGTTTTGAAAAACAATCTAGGATTGTTAACAATCGTGAGGCCTCTTTATCAGTTTTAGATCCTTTAAGGACCGCAGACACATAGGCTGTAATTACAATCCGTGCACTTTCAGATTCAAAATCTTCTATTTTTGCTATTAGGCGCATAGCTTCTGCCCAAGTTTGGGTTTTTCCAGAAACTAAAAATCTGGCTATGTCCACAATTTCCTTGGTTTGTCCGGCTGTACGCATGATGCGTAGCGCGTCAGCCACGTTTTCGCAATGTATGCAGGCTTCAAGGTAGACTAGGGCTTGCCTTGGGCTGCCCTCGCTGTTCTCAGCAATGGCTTCAAGTACCTCATCCGGTACTTCGGACTTAATGGTATCAACTGCATGGATAAGCAGTACCAGCAGGTCTTCTTCAGATACAGGCTTCAGGTCATAACGCAGGCACCGTGTTTGGATAGTTTTTGGTATCTTTGACACGTTTGTAGTGCAAAGCATCCAATAGATGTGCTTTGGTGGCTCTTCTATGGGCTTAAGTAGTGCATCCCATGCTGTAGCACTGAGCCTGTGGGCTTCATCAACGATGATAGCCTTCACAGGGCTTGTGCCAATGGCCCTGTAAAGAGCTTTGGCTGCAATAGCCCTTACATCGGCTGCCCCTGAATTGGTAGCAGCGTCAAATTCAAGGATATTGGCTACAGTGGCTTCCTTACCGGCAAATTCATTAGCCAGAATACGGGCCAGCGTGGTTTTGCCTGTGCCTGAAGGCCCGGTGAAGATAAAACACTGTGCGCGTTTATCAGCTACGACCTTCTTCAGGCCCTTAACCGCTTCCTTTTGACCAACAACCTCGGAAAAGGTTTTGGGTCTAAGGTCAACATGCAGAGAACTCATTTAGAGATCCTTATTCGAATAAAACTTTCCAACGTCCTGCATGTTGAACCAGTCCGGCCCAATGCTGCATTCCACAGCCAATGGAACATTGATCCAATCATATTTAGGGGTAAGCATTATTTTGTAAGTCTTTTCTATAACGTCCTCGATTATTTTGTCATCATCAGGGACGACAAAGGTCAGATCATCGTGAATGTTCAAGATTGGGTGCCTGAACCAATCCCCTGATTTTGAAGCTTCTATAGAGAGTTTATTCATGGCATCACAAACGATAATAGCTTCAGCAGCCTGAACTGGATAGTTGATGGCTTGGTTGCGGGTTATTGGGTAATTGTGCTTACGTCCAACGGGGTCTATTACATACCCATTTTCATAATATCCGCGCATCAAGGCATCTTGCCAGTTCTTTAGCCCTGAGAATGTGCGCCAGAAGTCTTTCATCACCTTTTCAATGGATTCAGGGTTGGCATTTAAATAACCGGCAATAGATTCATTCGTTGCACCAAAAATGGCGGGGAAGGTTAGTTTGTTCTTGATTATTGATCTGTATTTCTTGGCTGTCTTTGGATCCTTCATATCACCATTAACGTGCTGGAAAGTCAGGTCAGGATCAATCTTATTCAAACGCTGTGCCCATTCCATATGCGTGTCATAGTCCTCCCACAAGGCTTTGACCCAAGCCTTATCTTTGGAGCACATAGCAGCAGTACATGCCTGTAGCTGCCCGTAGTCGAAAGCCAGCAACACATGCCCTTTTTCAGGTTTTATCTCCTTACGTACCCAAGAATCATTACGTTTTGGAAAATTCTGAAGGTTTGGCGAATCACTAGATGTGCGCGCTGTTTCAGTAAATGTCGTGTTGAAATTCGTGTGTATTTTTCCATCTGGCCAAATGTACTCCCCCTTTCCTAATTCAAAGGGATCAACATTGACGGATTTGACCTTTGCCCGGTTTCGTAACTGGATAAGTAGCTGTGAAAGAGGATGGTCAATCTTATCAAGGACGTTCTTATCAACTGATGTTTTCGTGACACCTTTTTTGTCAGTAATTTCAATCTCAGGGCGCTTCAGGTAGTCCCTGAAGACTGCGATTACATCATCACCAGATTGTGGGTTAAATTCTTTCTTATCTTTAATGTACTGCTTGATGACCGGCAGGGCCTTAATTTGCTTAAGGATTCCTTCAATTTCAGTACCAAGCTTCTCCTGTGCCTTTTTGACTTCGTCCTGAGACACATGGATGCCAATATGCTGCATTATGGCTACAGAGGACTGACGGGGCAACGCATCAACGTAGGCTTGTAACAAGCCTTCACGCTTCAGGATGGCTTTTTGATGCTTATGTAGCCGCAACGTGTATTTAGTATCTACTGCGTTATAGACCAGCGTTTCACCCAGATCAGCGCTGGCCATATCCTTTTTATTCAGTTTAAACAGCCCTTTATAGGCAATACCAAAATACTGCTTGATAAGGAAATCGAGGCTTTGATAAGCACTGCGCCGTGAATCTATATCGCCACCTTTAACCTGCTTACCACGGCGCTCATCTATCAAATGAGCCTGCATCATGGTGCATTCGCCAGCAGCATGATTAACAACTTCCTTACCATAATATTCTATGAACCATTCAAGTTCAAATGGAAGATTATGGGCTATTTTCTTGGTGTCATCCTTAAGGATTTCTTCCAAAAGGTTCAGGATATTTATTTTGTCAGGTTTCTGCCACCCCGCCTTAGGGTGATCCACGGCAAATGAGAAATGCGTGTCACCAAAGCTGATTGCTACCGTAAGGATGCGGGAATTATGTGCAAATGGACGCAGGCAGCTCGTTTCAATGTCTACAGCCTTTTCAGGGGCCTTCAGGGCTTCAGCCATGAGGTCCAGCAGCGTCTGTAGGCTGTTAGCGCCCCCATGCCCGTCAAACGTCTGTACGCCCGCCCTAGCCATTTCTTCGGTGTCAACCGTGGCTTCAGGTAGCTGATCGGCAGATTTAAATGCCCGCAGGATATCCATACGCAGGCAGTGCCCAAGCCTAGAGGTCAGGGGCTTTTTCTTGTTGTAAGCAAACCTGTAAACCAGTTCCGGGTGCCAAGTAGGCATGAACCAGCATGTGTGCTTTCCAACCTTGATGGAGAACACGCGCCCGCGCATCCCATCCATGTCGGTTGAGCCTAAAGCCCATGACAGTGTTGGAACACCCAAGCCTACGATCAGTTTGGGCTTTGCCCGTTCAATGCTCGCAATGATGTTGCCCCTACATGCTTCTATCTCATTCCATGTAGGCTGCCTGCCTTCCGGGGGCCTGTCACGGACTACGTTGTCAAAGGAGCAGTAGGGAAGTTCACCCTTAGGGATGCACTCACGAAGAACGTTCCCGTAAACGCCAGTAAGGGGCTTGCCAGTTTGTTCGTCATCATATTGGCTGGGTATGTCACCAAGGAAGTAAATAAGGGTTTCTTTAGCCAGCACAGGGGGCATTTTAGGCGTGCAAACCTTGGCTTTATCCAACGGGCAGGCTTTACAGCCAAGCCTGTTGAGGATTTCCTTGTTTTGCTTGGTCACAGGAGCAGAGCGGAGGCCCTGAGGCCTCCGTTTAGCTTCCTGTTTCTTTTTAGAGAAGAAAAAACCCAAAGGAATCAACCTATATTACTGACAACCTGTAACGTGGTTTCACCGTTTCGATACGAAACGCAATTTTCACGGATAGATATTTCGTTACAGATATTGAGTGATTTACACACGAGTGAGGCATGAATGGTAGCCTCAACGTCAGGGTGACCCTTAATCTTCACTGTATCCTCAACCACACCGCTGGGCGTCTCAGTGAACAGGGACATGACGCCCTTTTTGATGCTCAGGGAGGTTGAAGCACTGCTGGAATCGGCAACTACGCGGGCACGGGCCAAGGCTTCGTCGAATCCCAAGGGTACATCCACAAATGGGGTATCACCCGTCATGGTCTTTTCAATCAGTTCTTCATGATTGAGTGGGCTGTCGTTGACGATCAAGCGGCCATACAAGGTGAAGCCGTTTTCCAGTGAAACACGTACCCAGCCTTCACCAAGGTCCATCTTGCCCTTAGTGGTTTTTGTTTCAGCGCAGATTTTCAATAGGGCGCTACAGAAGGTGTTTGATACCGTGTAAACGCCTTTACCACTGGCTTTGCCTTCAAGATTGAAACGAGTAACAGCATCACTGTCACAGGAGTACAATGTGGCTGTTTTTCCAAAGTTGAAACACACACCCATAATGGCAGGCTGAGAGTTGTCATTGGAAGCCGTGGTCAGGCAGATTTCAATGCCTTTGGTCAGGTTTTCATTGACCGGCAGCGCAGCCATCCACTGTTCTTCAGGTTCCTCAAAGAGAAATTCATCTGAATTGAAATAGGGGAGTTTCAGGTTGCTTTTGCCTGCCTTGATCTCAAGATCATTCTTATCAAGGGTAAACTCAACTTCTTCCGTGTGGGTGTTCTTCAACAACCCCAACAATGTCATTGCGTTGACAGCGAAAGGCGTATCGCCACAGTCAAACGTAGCCTCAATGGCTAGTTGGTCGTTGTATGCTGAGATATGGTTCGTTTTGAACATATAGCAGGAGAAGATTGGTACTAAATCACTCCCAGCTACGGCAGGCTGCACCAGTTCAAGAGTCTTGATCAACGATATACGGTTCATCGGGTGTCCTGAATACTAAAAGGAATTCATGTTGAGGGATTAGTTTTTTCCCCTTCCATGAGTTGGTCGATCTTATTGTGGCGCTGCCAAAGTTCTTACTTAGGACAATCTGTTGATGGTAAATGAACCCAGCATCTTGGAAATTTTCCACGGTATGTGCTGGAAAATCAATCAGTTCACCAGTCTTTTTGTCTCGAAAGGGGCCAACCACAATACATACGAAAGAGCCGGGTTTCATCTTTGGGCGGTGAGCATGGGCACACATCCACATAGATGCATTAAATTCAGAGTAGCTTTTAAAGCTACTGATATCGTCAGGCTGATCGCTGTAGACTTCAAGGTCGTAGTAAGGGGGGCACGTCATGGCCATATCGAACTGACCAATCTCAGGTTCAAGGAACCGGCCATCCGCCAAATGATAATGGACGTTTTTTAAACCAAGGCTTTTTATTACTTCTTGGTTTTCGTCAATTTGGCTTTGTCGGATTTCAAAGCCGACATATTCCATTCCCATAATTCCTGAAACAAGTCCTCGCGGGGGTCCACCTGCAAATGCATCCAAGATCCGTCCGCCAACAGGGCCTCCATATCTAACGATAATCCATTCGACCAACGGAGCTGGAAATACACTATGCGTGGCTGTGTAGGCGGAGTCGTGGTCTTTTCGGAATGTTTCATTTCTAGCGCCAGAGTGCCCCGTTTCGTTAGTAAGCCTGCGCCAGTCGCGGACACGCCGTCTGATAAGTTCGTCCACACGCCACACAGTAGTAGTGGTGGCAAACCAATCCTTTCCCGGCCCCGGCCTGACATAGGCGTCCTTTGCCTTTATCAGGAGGGGTTTGGAATGGAATAGAGTTTTGCCTGAAGCTTTATCGTCTTTCCGGTAAAGCACTTTTACTCTTTCGGCTTCGTGTACTTGCTCTTTGGCGGCACAACTACCTTTGAGTTGTGGGTGAGAAGCATAACACCATGCAGGCCCTTCTCTACCTTATGGCCTTGCTTAGTCAGGCGGGCCAAAAGGTTGTAATACGTTCCACCAATGGTCTTGGTGACGTCGGCCATGCGGGCACCCTGCTCAAACAAAGCAGCAGCCTTGGCATTCTTGGTACCGGGGATGCACGCGAACTTGTCCAGTTCGACATCTACAATGTTGTCATCCGTTTCAGGAAGCTTCAACTTTATGGCAGCAGGCGGCAGCTTTTTGTTGAAACGCTTCCCTAGTGCCGGGCCACGATTTGCTTGACGTGGCGTACCGTCTTTCTTGAGTTTGACGGGCTTTTCAGGCTCTTCTTCAGCGTCCGCTTCAGCTACCTCAGCTTCGAGCGGGTCCTCTTCCTCAGCATCCTGAGGTACGTTACCGGGGATGTCTGTCACAGGGAATGCTTCAAATTCTTCAATGTCACGCTTGTTGCCAATGGCCTTGGCAGCAGCGTTAAACCAATCGATGGCACTCTCAGACAACTTGTCGAAATCTTCATCTTCAAGTTGATTGGCAGCGCGTGCCAGTGCCGCTAGATAATCTTGGCGGTCAGGGTACTTACGCTTAGGTTCAAAGCCAGTGATTTTAAGCAGTTCGGTTTCAATAGACATACGTTACGTTCCTTTTACGTAGCAAGTAACTGCCTGATTTCGGCAATTGGGTCAGTCCCATCAGGCACACCCAACGCACGGCATAAACGTGTCGTGATGGTTTGGCTTACGGGGGTTTCACGGTTTTTCTTGGTAGGAGGATCAAAGCTTCCTTCAGCCAAGATATTCATAACAAGTTTCAGTTCCTCAGGTGCTTCAGCATACAGTGCGGCTACATAGCCACTGTTTGTCACTTCCCCTATACGTCCTGAGAAAGTTTCGTAGATATCCACGGAAATGGGCGCTTCTACAGTGCCTTTTCTGCGGTTATAGCGGCAACTTCTGTCATGCATCTTGTTGATCATGGCACGCTTAAAGAGCGCCATGAAATGACCGGGGTCTATGATGCGGGGATAGGTAGCTGCTACATAATCAAACACGAAATACGCCTCTTGGACGAGGTCGTCTGTGTCATACATCGGGTCGCAACGCCAGCGATTACTTTTGACGAAACTTCTTGACCACTTGGTGTACTCGTCTGTCCAAACAGGGGACCACACAATACGCTCACGCTGGCGTGCCATTACCCTACCCCATGGATGCTAAGTCAGTTGATTTGCCAGCGTGGTAAAATTCACCGGCCGATGCAAAGGATTTTATTGAGACGTATAATGCTTTGCATATTCAATGACTTGTTCTTTACTCATAGCACCGGGATCTTCGACCCCAAGGGGTACAGCCCCCATAACTGTGCCGGGCAACCATTCAATCGTTTCAAAGGCTGATTCCACAGCCTCAGGGTCCAATAAAAGCACTGTATTTTTAAAGTTCTTCATCACCTGCCGCAGGATTGATATCTGGTCTATGGTGATGGAAGTACCGAAAACGCAGGTAGCCCTAGCATCATATTCCTGTGCATAGAAATCAACTTTAATGGCGTCCAACGGGCCTTCAGTAATGAACAGCGTGTTGCCACCAGCGCCGAGTTCGTCTTCGTTGAAAATGGACCGTTTAATGGCATCAGAAGTGGACAGGTAGCGCGGGGCATTGACAGGATTTGTCAGAGCACGCCCTGTCCAAGCAACAAGTTCGTCTCCCTGATAAACAGGGATGATAAGCCGGTCTTTCCAGCGCCCTGTCAGGCAGCATTTCAAGTCATAGGCTTCGGCCACAGCTAGTGGATCGTCAAAACCACGCTTCAGTAGATAGTTGTAAAAGCGGGTCCTTAGTCCCGTGTCAGCAATGGGCCTAAACTCAGGGGGCCATGTAAGCCGCTCAGGGGGCTTGCTAGGGCTTTCAGGGGCCGCGTTAAGGCTTATAAGGGCTTGGTCTAATGTTTCTGGGTCAGCTTGTGAATATTGGGCAACGACCAGTTTTGCTTGGCTGAAGGAACAGCCCAATAGGGCTTGGACCAGTTTAAAAGGGGACTTGCCGCGATGGGCACCGTTGCGGTGACAACCCCATACTTCCCGTTCAAGAGCGACACCCATGTGTTCGGATGGGTCTTCATCTCCGCAGAAAGGGCAATGGACTGATACTTCCCCACGTTTGGTGTTAGGCCCGCGTGTGACGTAAGGAATGCTGTTATCTTCAAGTAGGGCTACCCAATCCATTCTGTATTGCCACATTCCGTACAGGTAACAGATTCAGCCTTGTACTTAACATCTTCCCAGAACCTAACCCAATCGGATCGTGAGATCCGATCAGGCCGTTTGATGGGTTGATCGGCAACCGTAACGCTATCCAGATCTACTTGGACTTCGTTCAGTGATTCCATATTGCCTGATCCCTGAGTGTATTGGCCTCCACTACGCGAGACCAAAAGTCTATCTGATAGGCGTCTTTGGCTGCCTGAGCCTTTTTCAGCTTTGCTTTAGCGTGAATGTAACGGCAGTTACGAGTCCACTGGCGTTCACCCTTCATGTATTTCAGTACGTCCATTTCAATGCTCATGCTTTACTCCTGTTTCACTGCAAGGAAGGCTTCAGGTTTCTTTACGTTAGATGGTGCATCTTTGAACATTGGTGCAATTTGCTTGGGCTTGTACCCAGCATATCCACATCCAATAGGCGTTAATATAAAGGTCAGTTCAGGGTGCTTTCTGGCATAGTTGATAAAATCCTGCACATGCTCTTTTATAACTGGGAGCGTCAAAACTTCCAGTTTGTGTCCTTTTGTTGGGATGGCGTAGGAGTTACCAGTACGCCCCACACCCTTTCCATATTCAGCGCCGCAGTGTTTCGCGGCTGCAAGCGCGGCCCCTGCCCCATGCCGCCCCGCTAGGTTTGATCCAAATACAAAGATCCTAGTCATATTTGTACTTACCAAAGATGTAATCTGCGCCAATATGGCCTAGTTTGTGGAAGCCAAGGTCCATCAACATTTCGCTGGCAGCATCACGTTTCTCAGCAAAATTGATTACGTCGTGCCCCTTTTGCTCGATGACAACTATTGGAGAGTTTTTAGTCAGGGTCGCTGTTGCGCCCCGGATGACTTGGAGTTCATACCCTTCAACATCAATCTTTATGAGGCTCAAGTTCTTTATGCTGTAGCTATCCAATGGTACCATTGGGATGGTGCCATACCCGTCAATATGCGCCAGCCCTGTGTCTTCAGGATAAGTTCTGATGGATACCGATCCATATGAGGCACCAAGGGCGTACTTCTCAATTTTTAGATTTGAAGCAGGCACGTTCTGCTTAAGGATTGCGGAGTAATCTTCACAAGGCTCGAAGGCTATTACCTCTTTGAATTCCTTAACAAGCCAGCGTGACCATAGCCCTATGTGTGCTCCAACATCTATTGCAAGGTGCCTTTCACTTTTAGGGATGAATTTTAAAGCTTCATCCAAGATTGGGTACTTATCCCCAAGGAATGGACTTTCAGCAAAGTGCTTCTCAGTGGCTGGAAGCCAGATACCTTTAATCTGTTTGACTGTCATTACAATTTCTCAGTTCCATCAAGGAGGGCTACAAGCATGTCTTTACCTTCCTTGTTCCATTTGTGCATGTGTTCATCAGCGGTCTGTTGCATTAACAGGTCGTAGATAAAAGTACGTCTTTCCTGCCCCGGACGCCAGCACCTGCTTTCAGCCTGCTGTCTGTCTATTGCGGATGGTTGTTCCATAAAAACTACGTAATTCGCAATTTGTAGATTTAGAGATGAACTGCCTGATTTGGAGTTGATAACAAGAACGGTGCACTCAGGGTCGCTTTTAAAGCGCCTTAGCTCGGCAATAGGATCCTTGGATTTGCCATAGACCCTAGCGTGCTTGACCTTCATTTCCTTCAAGCGTTCGCTAATCAATTCGTTGGTGTAAACAAAGTGATGGAACACCACCATTTTGCAGCCGTGAGGCATTTCTTCTACCAACGCTTGCAGCGCATCGAGCTTGGGATTTTCGTCAAACTTAACCTGAAGCTTATTGTTGTCTTCCCCCTTCAAAGTCATGAACCCTGAGGACAACTGCCTCAGGCGCATATATTCAGATTCAACGGCTCTGTACTTTTCAGAGTCCTTACGGGCTACGATGCCCTTAATTTCCTGCAAGGCTTTGTCAGCATAAGCCTTAATACCTTCGTGGGGCTGTATTTTTTGAATGATGTACTGTTTAGGGGGCATGTCAGCAAATTCATCCACGCTGTAGCGTATGGATACATTCTTGATCATGCGCTGTAGTGTGCCAAACATTTTCTTTTGAAATTTGTATTCTACACCACCCCAGTATTTATCCTTTTTAATGAAAAAGGCTTCCCTGAAAAGGCCTAAGGTTTCCCCTAGGGTTTCGCCAAAATCAATCAGGTAGAACTGCGGCCACAGATCTTCTAGATTTCTACCAAATGGGGTACCTGTCAGGCCAATAACATATTCACACTGTGCGGAAATTGACCTGCAAAGTTTATATGTAAGTGATTGAATGGATTTGCATTTGTGCACTTCGTCAAGAATTAAAGTGTCAAAACTGGCGAAGGTTTTGCGCACAAACTTGGGATCAATATGCCATTTCTTTTTACGCTTGCCCGGTGCTGCTACAGGCTCAGATAACATGGCTACGGCTGATTGATAACAGATGACAAACAGGTCACCTTTTGCTGTGTTCAGCGTTTCTAGGTTTTCCTTTGAAGTACCTAAAAGCGGTACGCACATAAGATCGGGTGTGTGCTTTTTTACTTCTTCAACCCATGTTTCTACAGAGGTTATGTAGGGAACAAAGATTATAGCTTTTGGATTTTCGCTACGTTGTTTTCGATAACGTAGTATGGACAAGCACAGAAGAGTTTTTCCTGCACCCATACCGGCATGGATCATGAAGCGTTTAAGGGCTTCAATAAGCAGAAAACATGCTTTCTGGTGCGCCCACAGCTTTCCTAATTTGGGTATAGGCTTCAGTTCGCTGAGTGCGGCGTCCAACGCTTGAAGCGCCTCACCTTTCATCCAGTCGAAGGACAGAAGGGGGCGCTTCAGGAATGCTTTTATGGACGCTTGGTTGATCACTTGTTAGAGTTTATTCCGTAGAAATGTCCTCAATACCAACGTGCGCCCGTGGCAACCATTTGGACGACGCCAGCGGCAAGCCCAAGCAAAATAAGGAGGCCGATCCAGTTCACCGGCTTTCTGTTTTGCGGGTAGCCGCGACCGCAATCGCGGCATTTATCCTGAAATCTTTTCCCATGACCGCAGCATCCAGTAGCCATCGTCGTGCTCCTTTATGTTCCGTTAGTGATCAGCTTGGTTCAAATGTGGAATGATAGAAGCGGGTATGCTTCGGCGGGGCAGGGCGTTTTACCCTGTATGGTATTTCAGCATCGCGCTTACGGACTATTGGCCCGTGATTAGAACGCGGTGTGCCCTGAACACCTTTCTCACGTAATTTGGTGAAATGTGTTTGGATTGTCCTTGAAGAAGCTAAAAGCTCCCTAGCCACGTATTGTGGCAGCACACCTTCTTTGAATCTTTTCTCAATTAAGGCCTTTTCATCTGCCGTGAATTTCTGAGTTGTGCTACGCTTAATTTCCCAGTCGTCTTTTCTACCCATATGCTTATTCACCTTCTTCAAATTCCGTAGCAGGGAGTAATTGGAAATAGTTGCCCGTCATGGGCACGGAATCAATCACGAAATTGCCTGTTCCGTAGTTTTGCGAAATAACCATCGTCAGGTTATCGGCGTCATTACGGCCTGCCGCCACGTTAAGGCGAGCCAAGCCGATTTGCTTCTCAGCTTCAGTTTGAGAGTAAGTTATTACCGTGTCGCAATGTGCAATCTTGCTCCATGCTTCAGCCACGTTTTCAATCTTAACGCTTTTGGCTGAAGCAGCTCCACGGTTGGATTGACTGACAGCAGCCCCAGCAATGTTACGTTCTACAAATAATCCACGTAAATCCTTGTAGGTTTCATCAAGGGAGCCCCGCAGGTTATCCTTGGTCTGCTTCATAAGATCTGGATAATCAATTACCAATAAATCAGGTGTAAATCGTTCTGTGGTTTCAAGGTTATCCATGTAGGCTTCCAACTGCGGCACGGTCAGCGAGCCTGTTGGAAACTGCTTGACTATGATGTTGTTAAGGAGGCGCGGACCCCACTTATCTATGCGCTTTTCAAGCTTTTCACGGATATGTGGATCGTCAAAACTCAAAGCCGGTTTAAGTTCAGCATCTGCCAAACCACTGATACGGCCTAGGCTGTCCTTCTCAAACTTGACGACGTTATACTTTTCCTTACGTTTAGAGATTGAGAAAAATGCCTGATAATAACGCTGTGCAGTCCGCTCCCATGAATTTTCAAGGGTAATGTGGAGCACCTTATGGCGATGCATAACTGCCATCTTTGCCAAATGAGCCAAAGCCCAGCTTTTGCCCTTCTTGGTGCTGGCAATCATCATCCAGAATTCTTTACGGGTGGGGCCAAACCCGCGCTTATCCAGTTCAGCAATCCCGGTTGGGAAGCTTGACTGTTGAATGTCAAGGAAGTTCAAAGCCAGTTTTTTGTCACCCAGCCTGACACCGGGGTCGAACACGTTCATGGCGCTGCTTTGCGCCTTTTTTATCAAGGCTTCAGCTTCACCTAGGCTTGCCTCAGTATCACGCTGTAGGGCTTTGGCTAGGTCAACGGCAACGCTACGTAGGGCCTGCCTACGCCCAAACGTACCCATTTGAGCCATGACATATGCAGCATTGATGTTGGCCTTGGCTTCATGGATGCTGCCAATAATGTCACTGTACAGGTCAGCTTCGCGTTTGTTGCTGCTAGTGATTTTGTCTTCAAGAATGTCGGCCAGATGATCATTTGGCGATTTCTTGTACTTATCAATGTAGTCATAGATACGCGCTGCGATCAGCTTGTACTGACCACCGAACATTTCAGGGGGGATTGTGTGGCGGATTACCTTTGAGCGTTCATCGTCAAACGCAAGCAATACGAGCAGATTTTCCTGCAATACGCCAAGCATGTGGATTGGGGGCCTTACTGATTACGAGCGTAAATAACCATACGTCGTAATGCCCAAGAACGCAAAAGGCCCCTGATTAGGGGCCTGTAATCTTTAATTCTGTGATTGCCTTACGTATAAGCTCCCAAGCCCCAAGATCGCGCCTGTGCAGGACTGTTTTAATGAATTCGCCAGCATCTGTGGCCTTACTTAGATCCAGCACACCGTATTCGCAGTGGCCAAAATCAACGTGACCTTTGTTGAAGATGTCCAGCCTGCCAATTTCATAAGACTTATCTTCATCACCAAAGGGCACTATTTCAACTGTTACTCTCAAAGTCATTTTTTAACTCCACAAATGAAAAAGCCCCCGGCCAATGAAGGCCGAGGGGCTTAGTTGCAGGTCCCTAGTAAGGTTTACAGGTTACCACGGCTGGTAGCATAGGCAAGGGCTAGGCCCGTGCCAGCGCCTACGCCTACGCCTACGCCCACAGCTCCAAGGCTGGTAAGGGCTACCGTGCCAACGCTACAAGGCGGGCACAGTACGGCAGCAGCAACACCGCCAACGACAGCACCAGTAAGCATACTGGTCAGCACGACGTTGCTACGGGTATATGAACGGTTACCGTTGGCATCCGCAGCCATAGCAGGGGCAGCGGCAAGGAGAGCAACGCCAACAGCAAGTCCAGCAAGTACATTCTTCATCAGGAACATCCTTATGTTGTTAATACCTAGGTTAACGGGCACGGCTTAACACCCTGATAAAACCCTGTAAACCCAGAATAAAACATGGCGAGAGAGGTAGGATTTGAACCCACGATCTGGAGGTTGGGGCTCCATGCTTTAGACCAGGCTAAGCTACACTCCCGTATTGGTACTAGGTGCTGGTATCGATCCAGCCTAACGGAGTCCACAGCCCCGCGCCATCACCTGATCGGCCTACCTAGCATAAATGGTCGCGCAGGTTGGTGTCGATCCAACTTGTGGCCCGTATGAAAGGCCAGCCTTTGCCGAAAGCAGCGCGCTGGAAGCCGATGAAGGAATCGAACCTTCGTAGCGAGCTTCAAAGTCTCGCGTCCTACCATTGAACGAATCGGCTGTAATTGGTACCCCGTAGCGGTATCGATCCGCTTCTCCCGGTTTGAAGGACCAGTGTTCTAGCCAGTAAACTAACGGGGCAATTGGAGCGGGTAGCGGGAATCGGACCCGCGTCAACGGTTTGGAAGACCGTGGCTCTACCATTGAGCTATACCAGCAATTGGCGGAAAGAGGGAGATTCGAACTCCCGGACCGCTTTACGGCAGTCGGCGGTTTAGCAAACCGCTGGTTTAAACCACTCACCCATCTTTCCATTGAATTGGTGATCACGGCAGGATTCGAACCTGCGGCCTCCCCGTTAGGACCGGGGCCATCTATCCTCTGATGTACGTGACCGTATTGGTGCTCCGGCGAGGACTCGAACCTTTACACTTTTTCAGAACTTGTTTATCATAAAGATATGAAAAAGTGTTACCGTTGTAAACAACTACAAGCCCTCTCGTCTTTTAGCAAAGACAGAACACATAAAGATGGCTTTTCCAGATCTTGCAAAAATTGTTCTAGTAACGCAGCC
>JGI24890J29729_1000557_pt1 | contig 22633 bp, 20 predicted proteins | sample FreactcultureFD7_FD_29729 | JGI IMG/M metagenome (IMG submission 29729)
TTGTTGCCGAGATAAAAAAACTAACGAACCTGCAGCAGTTAAAGAAAGAAACAGAAACAACCATTGAGAATTCTAAACATCAGTTAAAATTTTTTAAAGAGAAAGGCGTAGAGGAAAAGCTAAAACAACAAACGCTTTTTGACTCCGACGTGTCCAGAGTATATCAATTAGATACTTCTGTAAAAAGTTACATTAATGAATTAAATTCACTCATTACAGACCATGAACAATTTTTCCGACAAGATATCGCTGGCTCAGAGATTAACAGGGAAAAATTTGACGAGATTAGGGGTTTGATGGCCGAATTGAAGACCGAATTTGAAAAGTTAAAAGTGGCTCAAAGAACTTCGGTTCAAATTTATCAGCGAATAAAAAATGTTGTTATCGCTATAAACGAAAAGAAAGATGGGCTCAAAGAGGAATTTGCCAAGATTAAACGTGAAATAAATACGGAGACCATTAATCCCGATAATTTCCTCAACCTGAACAGACAAATAGAAACGGCACAACTGAAATTGACGGAAATTGAAAAATCAGAAAAACGCAGGGCTGAATTTCAAAGTAGTCTGCTAGAGAGACTTACAGAGTTAAATAACCTTTGGTTGGAGGAATTCCGGGTCTTGAAGGACGAAGTAGACAGGATAAATGAGGCAAAAGGAAAATTACATATTGATGTTTTGTTTAAAGACAGAAGAGATAAATTTATTGACAAGCTAAAACAGGTATTCAAAGGTTCAGGCATTCGTGAAGCATCGTATCAGGAGATCGAATCGAAGTACAAAGATTTTGTTGAGATATACAAAGAGTCAACACGTTTAAATGACATATTAAATGAAAATCAAGTAGTAGATTTTAAGAGAAGATTCTTTGATAATCTTGACGATCTAGTGACATTCAAGGTGGATAACAAAATCATCATTGAATATAACGGCAAATCACTGGACAAGCATTCATTGGGCCAACGTGCTTCTGCCCTGATCCTGTTCTTATTAGCTCAAAAAGAAAATGATGTGCTTATTATTGATCAACCAGAAGACGATCTCGATAATCAAACCATCTATGATGAAGTAATTAAGGAACTGAAAAAAATCAAGGGTAATATGCAGTTTATTTTTGCTACCCATAACGCGAACATTCCTGTTCTCGGTGATAGCGAGAAAGTGGTAGCCTGTAGTTATGATGAGAAGAGGATAGCTGTGCATTCGGGCACAATAGACAACCATCAAACTCAACGATATATAGTCAATATAATGGAAGGCGGAGACGAAGCCTTTAATAGACGAAAGAATATATACAGTATCTGGAACATTGAAGAAACGAAAAAATAATGACAGCAATCGAGCTATTAGATATAGTAAGCACAGGAGAAACCAGCAAAGTTCAGTTTAAAGAAGAACTTCCGAGTAGGGATAGTGTTGCACAGGAAATTGTAGCTATTTCAAATTCATTAGGGGGCGTGATACTTCTTGGAATAAAAGACGTAACGGGAGGCGTAACAGGATTGACACCGGAGCAAGTTGAGAGTTATGATAATGTGGTTTCCCAGATAGCAGACAATTTAAAACCTCCGGTTTACCTAACCACCGAGGTGATAAAGGTGAACGATGGTTCCATTGAAAAGAATGTTTTGGTCGTTCACATTTCGGAAGGAGTTAATAAGCCATACAAAACAGCAAAGGGAGAAATTTATGTTAAACAGGGGTCCAATAAAAGATTGTTGACTGACAACGCGGAGATAATGCGACTCTTCCAAAATAGCGGAAACCTGTTAGCTGATGAAATGGAAATACACGGAACAACCATTGATGATATCGATCCACAAAAATTTGCAGCCTATTTTCTAAAAGAATTCGGAAGAACTTTTCAGGAAAGGGGCCTGAGTTTTGAACAAGCCTTACGCGCTAAAAGGGTAATAAGGAATAATCAACTGACACTAGCTGGCCTTCTATTTTTCGGCACAAGTCCTCAAGCTATAAAACCAGCTTTTACAATTAAAGCTGTTTCATATTTTGGTAATGATTTAGCTGGCAGTGAATATAGAAGTAAACCAAACGATTTGACAGGGACCATTCCTGAACTTTTTGAGAAGGGGATGGAATTTTTTAAAAGGAACTTGGATTATATCCAGCGTGAAAAAGGTTTCAATACTCAAGGTAGTCTCGAAATATCCGCCATTGCATTGGAGGAATTGTTGCAAAACGCATTGGTCCACCGTGACTATTTTAAAAATTCGCCCATTAGGCTTATGATATTTGACAATCGAATTGAGATCGTTAGTCCTGGCAAACTTCCCAATAGTCTAACTGTAGAAGATATTAAGTTTGGGAATCCCATCATTAGAAATAATCAATTGGTTGCCTTTAGCACGCATGCTTTGCCCTTTAGTGGCTTAGGCTCTGGAATAAGACGGTCACTTGAGGAGGATCCTAACATAGAATTCACTAATGACATAGAAGGCGAGCAGTTTAAGGTTATTATTCCTCGACCAGAGAAGGGCTGAACAATTCAATTGTTTCCATTTGTTGCGTCGCACGTTGAAAAATATCTGTATATTTAATTAGCATAATTTTTTTCCCCAAGGGTTGATGTGCCATGCCTGCGAAAGATTTACATGATAAGCCATTTGATGATTCAACTATTGCAAAGCTTGAGATATTCGAAGCATATGTAGAAGCCTGGCTTCCCACGTTCGTAATGCTAACGGAGCCAACCATTTGTATTTTTGATTTCTTCTCTGGAACAGGTTATGACAAAAGCGGAGTGCCCGGAAGTCCAATTCGAATTCTTCGGGTAATTAAAAAATTTGTCGATTTAATTTCTAAACAAAGGACCAAAGTAAAAGTCTATTTCAATGAATATAAGAAAGAAAAGTTTGACGCGTTAACGAATGCCTGTAATCAATATCTATTAGAAAATCCAGACGTCGCTGCGATAATCCAACTAGAATTAAAAAAGGATGATTTTGATAAACGATTCACCGATTGGCTGCCTGAAATACAAAAGCACCCTTGCTTAGTCTTTCTTGATCAAAATGGAATAAAATTTCTTTCCAATAAATATTTTCACGAATTAGAAAAAACTACCAAAACAGATTTCTTGTATTTCGTTTCATCTTCTTACTTTTTGCGATTTGGAGATAGTGAAGAATTCAAAAAGCATTTTTCATTTGATCTTGAAGATGCAAAGAAAGATCCCTATTCTTTCATTCATCGAAGTCTGATTAAGCAACTTAAGAATAATCTTTCAAGCGCCTCCGCACTGAAACTATACCCATTTAGCTTAAAAAAAGGATCAAACGTTCATGGCATTATCTTCGGCGCAAAAAGTCCGCGTGCTGTTGAGAAGTTTTTAGCAATCGCATGGGCAAAAAACGAGACAAATGGTGAAGCTAACTTTGATATTGATGACGATCATTCGCAAAGCAAAACGCAGTACGTTCTATTTGGCGAAAAGAAGCCCACCAAAATTGAAGTATTTCAAAAAAATATTGAAGAGAGAGTTATGACTTCCGGCCAAGTAAGTAATATCGATCTTTTTCTGTACACCTTGGAGTTAGGTCACCCGCCGAAACACGCTGCCGATCACTTGCGGAACCTGAAAAAAGAAAAGAAAGTCGATTACGATGGAAGGAGTCCGAAAATTACTTTCGATGCGTTAATGGACAAAAACAATTCTACATTAATGATTAAATGGGTTGCAAAATGAAGCAGTCAAAAATAGAATGGACAGAATTGACATGGAACCCAATAACAGGGTGTTCGAAAATTTCAGCAGGCTGCAAATTCTGCTATGCTGAAGTAATGTCAAACAGATTAAAAGCAATGGGCGTTGAAAAATACAAGAATGGTTTTAAACTAGCTCTACATGAACAAGTATTGGCCGAACCATACAGCTGGAAACAGCCAAAAATTGTATTTGTTAATTCAATGAGCGATTTGTTTCAGAGAAACGCGCCGATAGAATTTATACAGAAGGTCTTTGCAGTAATGAATGATAATCCCCAACACGTCTTCCAAGTACTTACAAAGCGCGCTGACATCTTGCTAGAGTACGATCAAGCAAAATTGTTGAAATGGACACATAACATTTGGATGGGCGTTAGTGTTGAAGACGACCGAGTGAAAGAACGAATTAAGCTATTATCGAAGACGAAAGCGAAAGTAAAGTTTCTATCATGTGAGCCGTTGATCGGTTCCATTGGTAAAATGAATCTCAACAAAATTGATTGGGTAATAGTTGGTGGTGAGAGCGGGAGGAAACCAAGACCAATGAATGTTGATTGGGTGTTAGACATTAAGGAACAATGTGACAAATCAGATGTTGCTTTTTTCTTTAAACAGTGGGGAGGGACTAATAAGAAAAAAACTGGTCGATTGTTAAATGGAAAAACTTATGACGAAATGCCAAAAGTATAATTGACAATGGTCCATTGAAAAGAAATCCTATCAGAAAGATCATTATCGCTTGATTTTTCAAACTAGTTCAAATTTTGTACTCTTGACCTAGTATGGTACCATAGTTTTGAAAGGCATATAAAAAAATAGTAGTGAGGCTGTTGCATTTTATTAAGCACACCCTCCTCGACTAGGCAAAAGAACTGATTCAGCTACCTGCAGTACATCCTTCCACACTCGAAATTCTTGATCGTTTAAGACTGTCTCAAGGAAGGACCGCATCAACGGATACCAATTGCATTTGTCGTCTAAAAACGCGAAATTTGATGAACTATGGACCAAAATGGCCGTTTGATGATTCATGATCAAGCCTATTGTATATCATAATATTAAGGAAAAGGAGAGGTTGGAGAGGGAACTAATGGCCGCTATTCCAAATAGAAAACGTGCGTCCGCCTCAAAGGCATTGATGGACATCTTCTCGCCCCAGGAAAAGAAACACTCTGCTCCCAAACCTAAAAAAACACGGTATAGAAATGATACGTGAAGAGATCAAACAATACCTGGTCAGGGTTTGTACGATTCTCAATTCACATGATGTGGAATACATTGTTATTGGTGGGGCGGCGGTAAGCCACCACGGCTTCAATCGCCCTTCCGGTGTAGGCCAATATAATTCCGAACCAAAAGCAGACCTTGATTTTTGGTATGATCCGACAATCAAGAATTTTCAAAACATTATTAACGCTCTTGATGATCTGAAAGTCGATACCAGCGATTTGAAGAACCTGGTATTTGACAATAAGCACACCTTTCTTAAGATTCCGCATAAAGATTTTCATACAGATTTTCTCCCCGTGATGGAAGGATTGGATTCATTTCGCGACTGTAAACGAAACGCAGAGACCATAAATGTTGACGGCGTTTCTCTTCAAATACTTTCCTATGATGACCTGATCACAAACAAGCGTACAGTTAACCGCAAAATTGATAAATCGGATATTAATGAGCTTAATAAAATAAGAACGAGAAAACGTCGCGGAAAAAGAATTTAAAACTTGCCTATAGTAAGGTTTTACCATTAATCTTACTCTCTCTTTGTGAAATGCTTCAAGGCATTAATTTAGAATTCACGAAGTGTTGTGTCTGGATCAAATTTACGCATAGAAAACCAGAAGACTTAAACACATGTCCTAACACCGCCCGAATCTTTCTGAAGGCCTTAGGTGTATGAATTTTCTAAACTGTATTGACTTTAATCTCGATTTAATGTCCTTTTAATAAGATTGGCAAGGTTTAAGCTTTAGTCGATAGTACTTTGGTTTAGATAAGTCAGTACACAAAGCGAAACACCGTGTTATGAACAAGGAAAAATCAGAAAAACTTTTCAGGACCTACCTTGAAAATCAAGAAAAGTATAAAAAACTGCTTTCAGTTGGCCAGCATTTTCTAACTAATTATGTGTCTTACTTAGAAGATTATGGGCTCATCGCCGTTTCCGCTAGTAATTCTTTTGAAATAGAGTATTTCGTGAACGGTGCTGAATTGCGGACCTCGTTAGAGGTCGATAGTAAAGTTCAATATGGTTACGTGATATCGAGAGTACTGTTCCGGGACTATGAAAATAAAGTAGAGGGTGTCAGGGAAGCTTCAAAGATCCGTTTTACGGATAATCTTCCGGAGGATAGGGTCTTTGAGTATTTTACAGAGATCCTATACTCGATCAATAAATTTGATTTGGTCTTCGTGCTCAAATGATGAATTGTGACATGCAAACCGGGGATTTTGATTTATGAAAGACGAAATTCAACAATGCAACGAGCGTTTTCTTAGAACAATTGATCCGTTTTTAGAGATGCTCTCGAACAAACAAATGGAGGTCAATCAAGAAGAGTGGACCTCAATGGTGCGCAGGCTTGAATCGGCAGTAGTGTCATATGTCGATCAGTATTCAGGGAATAACATTCCTTCACCGGATGTTATGGTTAGGGTAATCAGCGAGATTTTTGACGACTTTATCGGTCATAGAATTTCCAAGCCGATTGACCTTCTCACAACCATCATATCTGATAATTGAAATTGTTTTTTAATTCAAGGAGTACTAGGCGATACTTACATCGTCAATAAGTTTTGGTAGGGAGTTTTGCTTGTTGACTATGATGGCATTGTTATTTCATAATAGTTTACAAAATCAAAATACCTCTTTATGGAAAATTCAGAAAATGAAATTGGAAAATTTAGAGCCTTCGCCAAAAGAAAATTGAAAAATCATCTCGAAGAGCTCGATACGAATTATCAGGAGCGGACGCCAGAATTGAGTGCCGTAAAAAAGGCTTACCAAGAGCATGAAGCAGTATTGGAAAAAGAATTACGCGACAGGATTGAGGCCTTGGCAAAGCATAGCGACGAAAGCTATTTTAAACAGGTATTACTTCAAATAAAAAACAACTTAGTATCAATGTACCATGACAACGCCACACGCGCTTATGCAAACATTGTAAAAAGAGTACATGAATAACTACCTGAAACACAAACGGTAGCAACAGCATTAAATTGATACTAAATCGGAATTAATAATAGCTTCATATGGAGTTCCAAAAAAATATGGGCTATTGTAGAGACGGAGTATTATAGCATTTCTGAAGAGATCCGTTGTCGGTAAATCAGATGTTTCATTGCCGGTTTGAATCCGTTGCCTGTAAAGGATTTTTAAATGTTTTGAATTTTCCGGATCTTAAGCTTTGTCAGATTAACCGCCCCCGATCAGAAGATAGACTCCAGCGCCAGCAAAGTATCCCAACGCAGCGAGCAAGCTTATGCGCTTAACATACCATCCGAACTTAATATTTTCCATACCCATCGCCGCAACGCCTGCAGCAGATCCAATAATTAAAATGCTTCCGCCGGTGCCCGCACAATATGCCAGATACTCCCAGATCATGCTATCCATTGGATAGGTATGAAGCTTATACATGCCCATACTGGCTGCTACCAGCGGAACATTATCAACAATGGCTGAGAACAGTCCGATCAACGTAATGATTACGCGGTTATTCCCGATAGATGCGCTAAGGTATTCGGCAAGATTGGTTAATGTTGACATTGATTGCAATGCACCTACAGCCAGCAATATTCCAAGGAAAAATAGAATGCTCGTCATATCGATCCGTCCAAGTGCATTCGCGGCGGAAAAATGTTTTCGCTCTGCTTGATCCAGATCAGGATTGATAAGTTCGGACGCGACCCAAATGATACCAAGACCGAGCACCATACCCATGTACGGTGGCAGATGTGTGAATGTCTTGAAAACAGGTACAAACATCAATGTACCAAGACCGAGGATTAACATTAGATTACCGCTTTTGACATTGCCTTCATTGATATCCTTTTCTTGAATGCCAAGACTGCCTTTCAATGAAAGACTTAAATAAACTAAAGGGACCAAAATACAGACGATACTTGGAATAATCGTCGCTTTAATAATTCCAATGGCTGACACTTGTCCGCCAATCCATAACATTGTTGTCGTAACATCGCCAATGGGCGACCACGCACCACCTGCGTTGGCAGCGATAATAATCATCCCTACAAAAAACATGCGCATGTCTTTATTGGGCACGAGTTTCCTGGAGAGAGAGACCATCACAATGGTAGTCGTTAAATTGTCCAATGCTGCTGACAGGAGGAAGGTGACTCCGCAAACGATCCAAAGTAATCTCTTCGGATTTCGCGTAGTGATCTTGTCTGTAATAATTCGAAAGCTTTGATGAGCGTCCAGGAGCTCAACGACAGTCATAGCGCCTATCAGGAAAAACGAGATCTCGGCAATTTCTTTAAGGTGATGGCCCAGAGACTCTAAAACGTATCCGATGTGCTCCGGATGTGAACCCGCCGGCATTTTTTTTAAAAAAACCTGGTAATGCTCATCATGAAGAAGTGACGTTGACGGAGAGGACAAAGCAAACAATGTCCAGCATAAAACTCCTGTAATTAATGCGGTAGATGTCTTGTTTATCTTGATAGAATGCTCCAGCGTTATGAGCGTATATCCTATTACAAAAACGATTATAATTGCAAATTCCATGACTAAATGTTTACAATATTATTAAGTGTCACAATGTCCATGTTTTAATTGCGACTCATGCTCCTTATTTTGCCCAAAAAGATCTAAGAATCTGAGCGTATCTTGATTTAAAGTCTTCGTGTTCACGTTCATCGGATTGACGATAGTTTGCTTCGAAAAAGGAAATACCCATTTTGTCCGTATCGGTTATCAAATGTTTCTCCATATCCGATTGAAGTCGTTCAAGATCATCGGTTGCTTGCTTTGCCTTTTGATATTTTTTTGTAGCAAAGAATTTGATTTGTTTTATATCGAGAAAAAGGGCACCCATGCCAAGGCCGGCTAAAATACTATATCCGTAATTCGCGGAATTCTTGGCAGTGCCATACGATCCAATGATAATGGCAACAAAGGACGCACCCTTGCTGTACCAATCGATTTTGTTTCCTTTTTTATCTCGTATTTTGGCAATCCCGGCGCCACGAATTTTTACACTGTCCAGAAGAACTTTCAGTGAATCAACCTGTCTTTTGAAATAACCTCTTGCAATATCCCCATTCACTCTGGGATGGATCGTTATGTTAATTATTTGTTGTGACTCCTTATTCAGATCATTTAGAAAATTCAGGTTTATCATAAATTGAATATCATCTGTCTCCGCGTCATCGATCTCTACTTTTTTGGTAGTATATAGGTGAAGGTATTGATCCTGGTCGTCAAATTTGATTATTTTCTTCAAATCATAAACATCCGTGTCGCCAGATATTTCGATTTTGTCTTTTTGAAGATGATAGGACTCATTCGAAGCAATTTTGATGAATTCATCGATCTTATCATCGTCGTAAAAAGTGAATTTCTTGTTCTCAAGGGCCATGCCAAGTGGCTCAAAATTGCTTTTTAGTCGTAGTCTTACATATTCAGTATAGGGTGAGTTTGAATGTTTGGCACGGACAAGTATCTCTTTTGGTCGTGGCTGTGTATTAAGATACAGTGATTTTCTAATGATAAGTTCATTCTTATTTGCGGTATTTACTTTTAGACAAGCTAAATCAGTTGGCATAAAATCGAATTGCAATTCATCATCCCGTTTATCATACATTGGAATGAAATAACTCGATAAATTTATATAGGTATCTCCGCTAAGGTCCAGATCAATTGTACTTGATCTCGTCCGGTCGATCAAAGGGGGTCTATCCTTTTTAAGCACTATTTTGAACTTAATTGATTTAATTATTTGTGAAGGGTCATTACTAATCTCTTCATTAGAGAGCGAGACCCGAAGCTCATGAGTGACATCTCTTTTATAATCTTGATAAGAGGGTATCCACCGGACTGTGACCGATTTGGAATCTGCATAAAATATACCGTCAAATGATCGAAAGCTTTGAATTACACTTAACCTTCCAGGTGAATTTCGAGGCGTGAAAAGATTGAAATAGACAGAATCGCCTTCAAGTACATTTACCTGACTTACACGCACAGATTTTTTGCTAAAAAAGTCAGATAACCGCGAGCGTAAATAGGGAGGCGTAGATTGATCGAAGTTATAGTGAAGATCATACGTAAAGTTGATTCTTTTAATATCGATTGAAACAACGCTATCAGCGCTCGCGCACGTCAATCCAAATTTCAACGTCATAATTGAATTATCTTTCCCACGATCCGGTATCCAACTAAATTCGTCATCATTGATCGTATAATTTAACGTATTGCAGTTGAGGCAAAATGGATGGCAACTTGGACAATTATGGCCTTTCATCTGAAGAAAAAGCCTTACGGTATCGCCAGTATAGAATGACGTTTCTGTCGCAAGTAAATGGCCTGCTTCATCCTGAAGGGATAATGAACAGGATTGCGCAGCGCAGAGGTGACTTACAAGGGCCATTAAACCTGCACTTATAAAACATTTTACTTTCATCAGGCGAAGTTAACATCTTAGGTGATATCTGGAAACGGGAAGATTGAGTGTTTATAGTTTGTTCGTTTTAAAGTCTTTCGATTTAAAGGCAGCGTCTGAGGTTTATTTTTTTAATCAACGATGGTCATATTATTTTCAGAGATTATCGGCGCCGGGATAAAATCTTACCTAGTGCCGTGTCAACTTCGATGCTTTCGAGAACTCCATTCTTGTACGTGAAAAACGAATCATTATTGTCGCCTGCCATTACCCGATACTTGCTACCGCCTACTTTCTGAATTTTGAGGAAACTGGCATACATGTTTGAGAAAACAGAGGATAATTCCTTAGGCTCATGAAAATACAGATCTGTCACACAAAATGTAATATCACCAGTAATTGTTTCGATTTTTCCATTGCGCTGTCGTCGATATTGATGTGGGCCGATTCTACGTACACTGGCATGAATCTCGTGAAAAAGGTGATTGGCACCCCGATAGGCTGTGCCTTCTATAAGAATTCCGTTTTCCTCGGTTGTCACCACCTCGGATTCCATGTGAACGCTGAGGAAGAGAAATTTAGTATCCATTTTCGTATGCAAATTGTTGGTGGATTTAGTCGCGGAGTTCTCGTTTGTAGCGATCAGTTCACCGACTTTTTGATCTTGAAAATTGATCTGGAATAATAATTTGACCTGCTGCGCTGTGCAAGTAACACTTAGTGATACGAGTAAAAATGGAAAAAATGGAATTCTTGATTTCATTTTAATAGTAGCACCCATTGTGCCATTAGGAAACTATGTTGCTTGGAAACGGAGGTTGCCAAACGGTAGCGCATTAATTATCATACATATAAAACCGTGCCATCTGTCGGTTTGTAGTTCTGCGCTTTGACGTAATAGATTCTTGGCGGCCGGATGAATTAATTTGAAAGGATAGGGTAAAACGCAAATAAGGAATTCTTGACGTGAACGCTATTAGTTACAAAAACAAATACCAGCGTTAACGTCTTAACCTGGATCCAGATGGAGCGGCATTTTTTCGGAATAAGATTAAATCCGTATTAAAAGGATATTAAAAATAAATAATCGCCTTTGAGTTCGTTGTTCTCGCCAGCAACTTTGCTTTACTTCACCACGTCTATAATTGGCGCTATTTATAATCAAAAGATGAAGATATCCTACATCATATTGCTTAGCTTTCTTTTCATTTTGATACTTTTTTCCATTACTACCTATATCAATTTCAAGCAGGCAGAATTGGTAAATGTCAATTCCGAAGAGTTTGAAAGGTCATCAGTTATTGTCAGGCATAGCAATAGGTTTCAGAGAAATTTTCTGAATATGGTCAGCGGTCTGCGCGGATACCTATTAACGAATGAGGAATTTTTTATTCAGACCTATGATTCGGCCGCGATGGAGAATGAACACATTCTTAATGAACTAGGGATGTTATTCCCGAATGGGTCCGATCAAAAGATATTATTGGATGAGATCAATCAATTGAATGAGTACTGGATCGATGAGTTTGCTACACCCCTTTTGGAAGCGAAGAAAAATATTGGCCTTTCGGACAGTAGTAAAACTGCCTTTAATCATCTTTACAGAAAGAAAATAACAAACGATCTTGAGAAAGACGTACAAAAGAGTTTGCAAAAGAAGTTTGCCGACTTCTCTAATTTTGAATATAGTTTTCGCGACGCGCGCAAAGAAGTGCTCACTTCGTCGATACAGCATACAAAGAGAATTTCACTTTATTTAACAGTCATTTCAATTGTCATCGGAAGCGCAGTGGCAATTTTCATTGCTTATTTCATTTCATCCCGCGTACTCAAAATGGTTACAATGGCCAACACGATCGCTGCGGGAAACTATCGTGTTCATATAGACGACGGCCAGGGAGAAATAGGCCAACTCGCAAAGGCATTAAATGATATGGCCAGGATACTGGACTCAAGTATTACCTTACTGAAAAGGCAACGAGACGAGCTTGATCAGTTTGCTCATATTGTTTCACACGATCTAAAGGCGCCGTTGCGGGGAATCGATAACGTTGTCACGTGGATCGAGGAAGATCATCACGTCGAGCTTTCGATCCGTGTGCGCGATTACCTCAACGTGATCAAAGGCAGAATAGTGCGTGCAGAAAGCTTGTTGAAAGGGATTCTCGATTACGCAAAGGTTGGAAAAGTGGAGAAGGTTCGTGAGGCGGTAGATATAAATGAACTTATACCTGAAATCAATCAAGACATTTTGCAACGTCCGGGAATTGAATTGCAGGTGCAGCCAAATATGCCCATACTTCATACTGAAAAAATCCCGTTGATACAGATATTTACAAATCTGATAACGAACGCTTATAAATACCATGACAAAGTGAATGGCGTGATAAAAATATACTTCAGGGAAGCCGGTGATTTCTATGAGTTTTTTGTCGAGGACGATGGGCCCGGAATCGACCCGAGTTATCACCATAAAATATTTCTCATCTTCCAAACCCTTCACGAAGGTGATTCTTTCGAAAGTACGGGTGTGGGTCTTGCTATCGTTAAAAAAATATTAGACGATCGTGACCTTTCAATAACGGTTCGGTCTGAAGTCGGACGGGGAGCGATATTCTCATTTGCCTGGCCTAAAAATGAATATTATGTATAAAGTTATTAACATCCTGCTTATCGAAGACGACAGCCTTGACCGTATCGAGGTTATGCGTACCCTCGACAAGAAAAATATTGTGCATCAGTTAAAAGTTGCAAAGCATGGCGAAGAAGCACTTCAATTATTGGAAGAGGGCCGTAATGATGTGTTTACTGGTAAGCCCGATATAATTTTACTGGATCTCAATATGCCAAAGATGAATGGCTTTGAGTTTTTAAGAAAGCTACGCGAGAACGAAGATTGGAGCGATATAAAAGTATTTGTGCTATCCACTTCTGACGACCATGAGGATAAGGCAACAGTGACCAGCCTGGGTATATCAGGCTTTATTACAAAGCCTTTGAAGTTGGAGAATCCACCGTCGATTGACGCGTTCAATTTGATGATCGATTTGATGAATATGAGATAGTTGGTAGCGTTTGTGCTATGTTATTCAGACTGGCACTAAATTCTGTCAACCCTGCAACCAGTCGCAGCGCCGCTGTCTGGTTGACAACACTATATTTTGCAGCTGTATGACCCGTGCCAACCTTTATGGTGATGCTCATTTTCTGCAACACCTTAAACATGTCCTCGTCAGTCTTATCATCGCCAATAGCAAGAACAAAATCATATTTTTCCTCTTTCGTTAGCTTTTGTGCGATCATCCCTTTGTCAATTCCAGATGTCCGGACTTCAATGACTCTGTTTCCGTCGATAATATTAAATCGCGAATTGTGAGCAAGGTGACGTAGATTGTCAAGCAATTCGCGTGACCGGTTAAATCCTAATTCTGTGTCGACATTCCGATAATGCCAAACAAGAGTGTGTGCCTTCTCTTCAATAAATGAACCTGGGCTTCGCTGCTTGAACATCTCAAGCAGAGGGAGAATAACAGCTTTCCAGGATTGATTGTCATTGACATTGAATTTCCAGTCCTCATTTTTCAATCGTATCCCCGCTCCATGTTCGGCAACAAGATTGATAGGAAGATCGCCAAACCACTTTTGTAGAAATTCACTTTCCCGACCGCTGATAATGGTTACGTCAGTCCTTGGATCGGAAGCAATCGCCTGTAAGTTGTTAAGAAGTTTCGCATCTGGAACGGCAAGGTGAGGATGCTTTGAGAAAGGAACAAGGGTTCCATCATAGTCTAACAGTAAAAGCCTGCGTTTCGCTGACTTGAATTTCTCTTGAATATGAGATATCGTATCCTCGGAAAGATGTTTTATACGCTGAATGCATTGCTGCGATTTGACCTCGTCTAATTGTTTCACGAAGTCGTTGATCCACTGAATAACGGTATACTCTTTTAACCGTTGCTGGAGCTGTTCGCGCTTATTCTTTTTGTTCTCTACAGGCATAGTAATTGCCTCATGAATAGCGTGAGCCATTTCTTCTTTATCCATGGGATTAATCAAAATTGCTTCGCCAAGCTCACTGGCGGCCCCAGCGAGTTCACTGAGAATAAGTACGCCATTGGGAGAGCTGCTGGCGATGTACTCCTTTGACACCAGGTTCATTCCATCTCGCAAGGGAGTGATAAGGGCGACGTCTGACACATTGTACATCGCCGTGAGTTCGTGGAAGGATAATTGACTGTATCGATAAATAATGGGCTGCCATTGCAGCGTAGAATATTTGCCGTTAATTCTACCGATCTCTTCTTCGATCAATTTTTTACGCTCATTATATTTCGAAACAATTTGTCTCGATGGAACGACCACGAGGATAAATATTATTTTCTCAAGCCATTCTGGATAAAGCTTCAGAAAATGTTCAAACCCTGACAGCCGATGTGTTATTCCTTTCGTGTAATCAAGCCTGTCTACCGAAAAAATTATTTTCTTCCCGGGAAAGTTATTTTCAATAGCCTGACGCTGCCCAATTACTTGCGGAAAGCTGACGGCGGAATTGAATTTTTCAAAATCAATTCCCAGTGGAAACAGATCCGTTTTTACAATGCGATTTTTGGTGAAAATTGTTCGGAATTCGTGATCATAACCCTTGATCATTTGAACCGTCTTTAGAAAATGCTGGACGTATTCATGCGTATGAAATCCGATCAGGTCGGCACCGAGTAAGCCATTAATTATTTTTTCCTTCCAGGGACGGTGGAGTAGCCGGAACAATTCAAAAGAAGGAAATGGAATATGAAGAAAGAAACCTATCGTGGCATCGGGTTTTCGTTCACGAAGCAGTCCGGGCAGTAGTAACAATTGATAGTCATGGATCCAGACGACATCGTTAGGCCTAAGCACTGATAGAATCTTATCAGCAAAAAGCCCGGTTGTTTCCTCGTAAGCATCAAACGTGTCATGGTTAAACTCAACGAATGACGGAAAGTAATGAAAGAGCGGCCAAAGGGTAGAGTTGCAAAAACCGTTGTAATATTTATTATACAGTTTTTTGTCAATAAATAACGGTTCAACCTCATAACCGAGCGAAGTCTTCGGTCGCTTGAAACTACGCCACTCTGTTTCAGAAAAATCTGCAGACCCAATCCACACTGTGGAAGAGAAATCCCTGCTATTTAGTTTCCTCTCGAAATAACTTTTAAGAGCGCTTACGAGCCCGCCGTCACTTTCCTTCAGTTCAATTCGCCGGTGATTCCTGACCAATTGAAAGGGAAGTCTGTTCGAAATAATAATTAGTCTTTTCTTAGCCACTATCCTTTACGATTTCTAATATATTATTCTGTGATCGGCGCATTTCGTCATTTGAGACGTCCATCATTACCAAATTTACTGTCTACGGTTCAAACAAACTCCGTTTCCAAATTAAAACGGAATTAAAACGAGATTAAATGGGTTTCAATTCGGCACTCGCCTTTTCGCGTTGTAATTATTAGTTTTAGGTCTATGAAAGTATTATTGGTGGAAGATGAGCCACAGGTATCGGCGTTTGTCAAACAGGGCCTTGAAGAAAAGTCGTTTGAAGTTGACGTGGCGTACGATGGAACGACAGGAGAACGGCTCGCATTAAGCCGTGAATATGATGTAATCATGCTCGATATCGTGATTCCGGGGATGAATGGTTTCGATTTATGCAAACTCATAAAAAAAGAAAAACCTCAAATTCCAATACTGATGTTAACAACCTTGGGAACTACGGCTGATAAAGTGGCAGGCTTCAGTTCGGGTGCTGATGATTATCTTCTAAAGCCATTCGAGTTTGAGGAATTGATTGCCAGATTAAATGCGCTGGTACGCCGCGCGTCGTTGACGGGTACGAAAAGTGTGATGCTAGAATTTGCAGATCTCAAATTAGACATTGACAGGAAAACGGCCTTTCGATCGGGTACTCCAATAAAACTTTCAGCAAAAGAGTTTACGTTGCTGAAGCTTTTTATGAGTTATCCGGAGAAAGTCATATCGCGGGCAGAGCTTGCAGAAAAGGTCTGGAATATCGGATTCGAAACGGGAACGAATGTGATTGAAGTTTACATTAACATGTTGAGAAACAAAATAGACAAAGATTTCGATCCTAAGCTGCTTCACACACGGATAGGCCTTGGTTACGTGTTAAGTGTCGAGCCATGAATATACGCACGGACCTCACGCTCACCTTCATCACAATCTTATTTATTGTGCTAACGATGATTTCCATGGTAATTTATTTCTTCTCCTCCAACTACCGCGAAGAAGACTTTTACCGGAGATTAAAGAATCGTGCAATCAATACTGTGAAAATATTAGTCGATGTTGCCGAGGTGAATGCCGACCTTCTGAGACGCATGGAGCGAAATAATCCCGCCAGTTTGCCCAGCCAATACATTATCATCTACAATAACAGAAACCAGGAACTTTACAGTTCCGAAGGAAATAAATTAATTGAGTTCGATAATGATTTCTTATATAAAATACGATTGGCAGGAGAAATTCATTTCCGCTTAAAACAATTTGAAGTACTCGGCTTTCGATACAGCGATCAAAATGGGAGTTATACAATTATCGCAGCAGCTACAGATGTATACGGTATCAACGCGTTGAAGAACCTGCGTAATATTATTATTTTAACATTTTTCTCCGCTATGATATTGGTGTCGGTCTTGGGATGGCTTTATGCTGGCAAAATGGTGACACCTATTGCACGGATCGTAAAAAGAGTTGAAAACATTACCGAGGCTAATTTGAATGAACGTCTCGATGAAGGAAATAGAAAAGATGAGCTTAGTAAATTGGCGCAGACCTTTAACAGAATGTTGGGAAGGTTGCAAAGTGCTTTCTTTTCGCAAAAGAATTTTATTGCTAATGCCTCGCATGAGATCAAGACTCCACTCACATTGATGTCAGCAGAGATAGACGTGACGCTTCTCCAGGATCGTGATAAGGAATATTATGTCAACGTTTTGAGATCGGTTTTAGGTGGCCTGAAAGGATTAAATAAATTATCTACCCAGTTGTTGTTGTTAGCGCAAGCCAGTATTGATCGCCCGGACAAGAATTTTTCACCGATCAGGATTGACGATATTTTATGGGAGGTAAAAGACGATTTGGTAAAGGCACATTCAACCTACACTGTCAATATTCATTTCGATTTAAACCTGAATGACGCATCATTTTTAATGGAAGGCGATGAACAGCTCATTAAAGTGGCTATTCTGAATTTGATGGACAACGGCTGCAAATACTCGGATGATAATACCGTAAATATTACATTAACTTCACAACAGGACAAATACATTACCATCGAGTTTGTGAACAATGGTGAATGGATCGAATCTGAGAATATCGAAAAAATATTTGCACCTTTTTTCAGAGGAAACAAGAAGACCGTGAAGGGTTTTGGAATAGGATTGTCACTGGTGAATGGAGTGATTAAGCTTCATGCTGGCGAAATATCTGTACAATCCACGCCTTTCAAACAAACAAAATTTATTATTACGTTGCCGCTCAAGCACCAAATCACTACATAGTCGATCTAACGCCAATCATCAGCCAAAACGCAAGAATAGGTCTGGCAATAACAGCCCGGATATCAGTTGTTTCTATTATTAAAAGCCAGACGGTTTAATAAATGAACGGAATAAATTTCTTTGTTTTTGCTACATAGCGTATATACTGCTCTCCATATCGTTCCTTTAAATAAAAGTCAAGTTTTGGAATGTTGTAAAACACAAAAAGACAGAATAAAAAGCCAGGGATCGTCCATGAAAAAATGTTTTGACTCAGCATGGCGTATCCAGAGACCCAGATAACATCTCCGAAATAATTGATGTGCATAGCGTAGTGAAACAATCCCTTGGTGTAAAGTTTTCCCCGATGTTCCGCTCGTTTCTTCCAGAAATGACGCTGCAGTTCGGCGTACGTGTTGATGAAAGAGCCTGAAATAAACAGAATGACGCCAAGCCAATCCGTGGCATGAATTGGTTCCTTACTACCGATCGTAAATAGCGAAAAGCCAACGTAATACAGAACGAATGCAAACGGCACTGAAAAGACTTCCTCTAGCGGGATTTTTCTCTTCATCAGAAAGAACATCATGAACGCAAACCGTAGAAATGTTATCAGAGAAAAAGTAAAATTGAGTTCGTTGCGCAAGTTGTTGCCGTCTGGAATTGGAAATGAAAGGAATTGATAAATAGTAACGCTAAGTGATCCAAACAAAATTGAATATGACAAGGCAAGCAACCCAAGCTCGGCCACGCAGATCGTTACCTTCTGAGGAAGGCTGCCGGATTTTTCTCCATATAGATTCATGTCGTTTCTATTTTTTGTTTGACCGGTGACTGATAATCGTTTGTCAGCTTTTTCATCTTTGAGATGCTTTCTTCTCGCACTTTTTTTGAATTGCTACCTACGTTGTTGCGCATAATTGATTGTCCATTCAATAGTAAAAATTATACCATTTAAATTCAATTGTCCGTTTAATAAAGAAGTAAAGACTTATTCCTGTTTAATTAAGATTTAATATCGATTTAATTTATCATCAGCAATCAATTCAACTTTAATTTGACATCTTTAGGTGGTGGAAAGTGAATGATGCTGGGTGGAAATTAAAGTTTGAGAATGGTAGCGGTTGTAATTGATGATGATGCGGAAAATCTCAATATCCTGGCGGGTATTTTTAAGGAATTATGTCCGGAATCGCTATGCATTTGTTTCCTTCATCCGGATGAGGCCTTACGCGTAATTGCAAACGAGCTGAAACGATCACCTGACTATATTTTTATTGACGTTAATATGAACGTCAAGGGAGGCACAGACTGCTTGCGATATCTGCGCACAAGGAAAGAATTGAACGAATGTAAAATCATTATGTTTTCTGCCGTGATGCCGCACGCTGTAATTGATGCGTTTAAAAGTCTTGGTGCAGATGATGCTTTTCAAAAACCAACCTCTAAATGTTACTATAAAGATGTCATAAAAAATGTTTTGAATGATTGCTTTAAAAGCAATGATATCAGAAAAATTGCGTGATTAACGAGATTTCGTGTTCTTTTCTAACCGAGAAATTATGCTTTTCATTTGCGTGATTTCCCGCTCCCGTGACGCAATAATTCCTTTAGCAAGCGCTTGTGTTTCCGGATCGCGAAGGGTAGCTTTCCGGCTTGTCATGGCAGCAGAGGAATGATGTGGTATCATCCCTTTCATATATTCCACATCGCTGATGAAAGTCTTGTTGCGAAGAGCATAGTAAGAGTCGGAGAATACAATGGCCAAGGCAGTAGTAATGGCATAATTGAGCGTTTTGTTTTTATACATAGGCCACATACATGAGGGCAAATGAACACATAAGCATCAAACAGAATTTCAGGTATGGAGTCATAGCGTCGCGAATTTTTAAAACGACTAAAAAAACCTGGCCATGCAATGACGCACTTCTGCGTCCAAAAGGGAATAGTTTTTTCTTATAGACATAGAAACGGATTCACATATGGGTGAAAAACTAAAAAGTCAGGTTGCAATTATCACAGGCGCGAGTAGCGGCATTGGGGAGGGTGTCGCAAAATCGATGGCGGCCGAAGGCGCTTCAGTGGTCGTTAACTATCCAAACCAGCAAAGTAGGGAAGCTGCGGAACAAGTGCTCAAAGGCATCATCGATGCAGGAGGAAAAGGGACAACGGCGATGTGTGATGTGAGCGCCGAAGACCAGGTAAAGAAAATGTTTAACGATACAATTGATCAATTCGGAACGGTGGATATCCTTGTAAGCAATGCAGGCATTCAAATCGATTCTCCATTTGAAGAAATGACACTCGAGCACTGGAATAAGGTTATTGGCGTAAACCTGACCGGCCAGTTTCTTTGCGCACGGGAGGCGATAAAAGAATTTCTTCGAAGAGGCGTAGACACAACACGTTCACTGGCAGCAGGTAAAATCATACACATGAGCAGCGTTCATCAGGAGATTCCCTGGGCGGGGCATGCCAACTATGCAACATCCAAAGGCGGGATTAAACTCTTGATGGAAAGTATTGCCCAGGAGTTTGCGCCCAGAAAAATTCGCATCAATGGAATATGCCCTGGCGCTATTCAGACACCCATAAACCACACAGCGTGGGAAACACCCGAAGCGAAGCAGAGTCTGATGACATTGATTCCTTATCAACGTATTGGCCAGCCATCAGACATCGGGAAAACTGCTGTATGGCTTGCTAGCGATGATAGTGATTATATTACCGGAGCATCTATTTTTGTGGATGGCGGGATGACTTTATATCCAGGTTTCTCCACGAACGGGTGAAACAAACTAGGTGCTTATGATTAGATTTCTTCAAAGACCAATTCTTTTTCTGCGCGACAGATTTTCGGAAAAAAATTTCTTTATTCTTTCGAGTATTTTAGTTGGAATTACCTCAGGCCTGGCTGCGGTCGTTTTGAAATATTTCGTTCACAAAATAGGAGTATTGGTAACCTATTCAAGACAAATAGAAACGTTTTTCATTTTTGCCATTATACCGCTGGCCGGCATTCTTCTTACGGTGCTTTTTGTGCGATACGTACTCCAGAATAGCTTAAAAAAGGGTAGTGCAGAAATAACGTACTGGATTATAAAAAAATCTGCCTTTATTCCTGCCAATAATATTTTTGGTCATCTGCTTACCAGCGCAATGACCGTTGGCTTTGGTGGATCATTAGGTCTTGAATCGCCCATGGTGAGCATCGGTTCGGCAATAGGGTCTAATTATGGAAGAACGTACGGTCTTTCCTATAAGGAGCGAACGATGCTGATAGGATGTGGAGCGGCTGCAGGTATCGCGGCAGCGTTCAATGCACCGATCGCAGGTGTTTTGTTTGTGGTGGAAGTCCTGTTGGTAAATGTTTCTGTATCTGCCTTCATACCCCTCATAATTTCTGCCGCGTGCGGAGCCTTGCTCTCAAAGATTATGCTTGCCGAAGGTATAACATTAGCATTTTCATTGCAAAAACCTTTTAACTATAACAACGTTCCGTTTTACATCTTGCTTGGTATCTTTTGTGGATTGACTTCAATCTGTTACGCCAGAATATTTCACGGCGTTGAATCGAAGATAGCGCAGGTCAAAAATATCTGGCATAAGGCTATTGTCGGCGGAATTCTATTATTCATCATTCTTATTTTTTTTCCGCCTCTTTTCGGAGAGGGATATGAAAGTGTGAAATTACTGGAAGGAAAAAACGCGCTGGCGCTTATCGACGGAAGCATCCTGGCACCGTTGATAAATTCAGAAACGATCCTGCTCATATTTATTTTTGCCTTGATTTTTTTTAAAATGATTGCCGCTGCGATCACGCTCGGCAGTGGCGGTAATGGAGGAAGCTTTGCGCCATCACTTGTCATTGGATCATTTCTTGGCTTTCTGTTCTCCCGATTGATTAACACATTGCGTGTAATTCAATTACCGATATCCAATTTTACATTGGTAGGGATGGCCGGGATATTAAGCGGTGTCTTCTATGCGCCGTTAACGGGCATATTTTTGATCGCCGAGATCACGGGTGGATATAACCTTATGATCCCCCTGATGATTGTGTCTTCCCTTAGCCTGCTGGTCGCGCATCTTTTCGAACCCCTTTCAATGGAGGGCAAAAAGCTTTCCATTATGCTTCGCTCCACCGTTGAATCCAGGGATAAACTCGTGTTAAGCAAAATTGATCTGGCTGACCTCGTAGAAAGTAATTTTTCAAGCGTTCCCGTTGATGCAAAGCTTTCTGATTTGGTTAAGGTTATTGCCACATCGAAGAGAAATCTATTTCCGGTTATTGATAGCAAAAATGAACTCGTTGGATTGATACATCTCGACCAGGTGCGATCGGTCATGTTCGATAGGGTTAATCACGACGTCATGACGGTGAAAGACCTCATGGAAAAGCCGAAGGTGATCGTCGATATCAACGAAGGTCTTCACGGCGTTCTTGCGAAATTCGATCAATCCAATCAATGGAATCTTCCAGTAGTAGACAATGGAATCTATCTTGGTTTTTTATCCAAGTCGTCTATTCTGTCAAGATATCGGAAGGAATTGATTGAATTTTCCTGACCTGGCAAAAAATTCTAAATTTAAATCATTCGTTTGTTAAAAAAAGATATATGGAAAATAGAAAAATTTTAATATCGGGGGCTGGAATAGCAGGAATATCACTTGCTTTTTGGTTAAAAAAATTTGGGTTCGATCCAACGGTAATTGAGATTTCACCCAAATTGCGGGAAGGTGGTTA
>JGI24890J29729_1000558_pt1 | contig 22615 bp, 19 predicted proteins | sample FreactcultureFD7_FD_29729 | JGI IMG/M metagenome (IMG submission 29729)
CCCTGATAAGGAAGAGGTCGGAGGTTCAAGTCCTCCCAGGCCCACCAGATTTCCAAGCCTTATAGAGTTCCTATAAGGTACGGATTCTGTAATAAATTAAAAAAGTACGTGCAGTAGATGGGGCCTTAGCTCAATTGGTAGAGCGCCTGCTTTGCAAGCAGGAGGTCAGGAGTTCGATCCTCCTAGGCTCCACAATTTTTACATTACTCACATCTTCAAGGAGGCACCACAATGGCAACAGCAACTCTTCACACAACTAAAGGCGACGTTATTGTCGAACTATTCCCAAACCATGCACCGAAGACTGTTGCAAACTTTGAAAAGCTTGCCAAAGAAAATTTCTACGACGGAACTATTTTTCACCGCGTCATTGCAGGGTTCATGATCCAAGGTGGTTGCCCACAAGGAACTGGAACCGGCGGACCTGGTTATCAGTTCAACGATGAGTTCCACCCAGAGCTACATTTTGATAAGCCATACCTACTTGCGATGGCCAACTCAGGCCCAAATACAAACGGCTCACAGTTCTTTATTACAGCTGCCCCAACAGAGTGGCTCAATCGCAAGCACTCAATTTTTGGAGAAGTGAAAGACGCGGCCTCACAGAAGGTTGTTGACGCAATTGAAACGACAAAGACTGGTGCTGGGGATCGTCCTTCAGAACCCATCAAGATCACCTCAGTCACTATCGCTGAATAAGCTTTAACTGAACTGGCTTTCGCGTGAAGCTTAAAAACTCTCTCACCACACTTCTAATTGTTGTCATTTGCGGTGCTTATCTCATTACGACTTATGTACCTAACCTGACATTCGGTGGGATTGGGCTCCGAGAGAATCTTTTTCTCATCAAGAACGCGCAGTTCCCAGATGGTTCACTTCACGGCTTTGATCAACATGAGTACTGGCGCATTTTTACTGTGGCACTCACTCACGCAGGGTGGTTGCACCTTGGCTCAAACATGTTGGCCTTCTTTCAACTTGGNAACAACATCGANCGNTACTTTGGAAAAGCTCGCTATGCNATCATTCTTCTAATCTCACTTGCTTCTGCATCCCTTATTTCTCTTTACTTTGCTGCTCCCAACATCCCCTCTGTCGGGGCATCGGGAATGATCTTTGGCCTCTTTGGGGCGATCCTGGTTACTAGCCGCAAGATGGGCGCGGACTATAAAGAGGTCCTCGGCCTGGTCGTTTTGAACCTCGCCCTGACCTTCGTCATCCCCAACATTGACTGGCATGCCCACGTAGGCGGGCTTGTAGGGGGAGCACTCGCCGCCTGGGGAATAAATCTCCTAGCCCCGCGGTTCACTAGATAACTCGAACTTGAGTCGCCTCGACTCAATCTTTTGACAAGAAGAGGCTCAAGGTCCGAGAATTCAGTCAGGCCCAGACATAAACCGGGCAACTCTTAAAAAGAGAAGAAAAAGGAGCACCACACATGGCAAGAGCCGTAGGTATTGATCTAGGAACAACAAACAGCTGCGTAAGCGTGCTGGAAGGCGGAGAGCCAACAGTTATTGCAAACGCTGAGGGCGCTCGCACAACGCCATCGATCGTCGCATTCGCTAAGAATGGCGAGGTCTTGGTTGGAGAAGTAGCAAAGCGTCAATCAGTAACAAACGTTGACCGCACCATCCGTTCAGTAAAGCGCCACATGGGTACTAACTGGACTATGGATGTTGATGGAAAGAAATACACACCACAAGAAATTTCCGCTCGCATCTTGATGAAACTCAAGCGCGATGCCGAGGCTTATCTTGGTGACACAGTTGTAGATGCAGTTATTACTGTGCCTGCATACTTTGATGACGCCCAGCGTCAGGCAACCAAAGAAGCTGGCGAGATTGCAGGACTTAATGTCTTGCGTATTGTCAACGAGCCAACAGCCGCAGCATTCGCTTATGGTTTTGATAAGGGCGATAAAGAACAAACAATCTTGGTATTCGACCTTGGTGGTGGAACATTTGACGTTTCACTTCTTGAAATGGGCGAAGGTGTTATTGAAGTTAAGGCAACCAGCGGTGATAACCATCTTGGCGGCGATGACTGGGATAACGCACTCGTTGAGCACCTCATCTCAACATTTAAGGCACAGAATGGTATTGATCTAACGAAGGACAAGATGGCAATGCAGCGCGTTCGCGAAGCTGCAGAAAAAGCGAAGATTGAACTTTCAGCTTCTGCTCAAACATCTATCAACCTTCCTTACATCACCGTTGATGCTGAGAAGAATCCATTGTTTTTAGATGAAACAATTACTCGAGCACAATTCCAGTCAATGACTGCAGATTTGCTTGCGCGCTGTAAGGGACCATTCCAGACCGTATTAAAGGATGCCGGCATTCCAATTGCTGATATCAATCACGTTGTCTTGGTNGGNGGATCAACTCGTATGCCAGCAGTTGTCGATCTCGTTCGTGAACTTACTGGTGGAAAAGAACCTAACAAGGGCGTAAACCCTGATGAGGTTGTTGCAGTTGGCGCAGCTTTGCAAGCTGGTGTTTTGAAGGGCGATGTTAAAGACATCCTTCTTCTTGACGTCACACCACTCTCTCTTGGTATTGAAACCAAGGGCGGAGTAATGACAAAGCTCATTGANAAGAACACAACAATCCCAACAAAACGCTCTGAAATCTTCACAACAGCNGACGATAATCAGCCTGCAGTGCAGATTCAGGTCTTCCAAGGAGAGCGCGAAATCGCAAACGCCAATAAGCGTTTGGGAATGTTTGAGCTCACCGGAATTGCTCCAGCACCACGCGGAGTTCCACAGATTGAAGTGACATTTGATATCGATGCCAACGGTATTTTGCACGTAGGTGCAAAGGATCTTGGTACCGGTAAAGAACAGAAGATCACTATCTCTGGCGGATCATCACTTTCTAAGGAAGAAATTGATCGCATGGTCAAGGATGCCGAAGCACACGCTGAAGAAGATAAGCAGCGCCGTGAAGAGGCAGATGTTCGCAATGCGGGTGACTCACTTGTCTATCAAACTGAAAAGTTTATTAAAGACAACGAAGAAAAACTCAATGAAGGTGACTCTGCTGCAAAGAAGGCAGATGTTGAAGCAGCCCTTGTCGACCTAAAGAAGTTGCTTGAAGGTGCTGACTTTGAAGCGATTAAGAAGGCGACTGAAACTGTTGCTACTAAATCACAAGAACTCGGCGCATCTCTATACGCATCGCAAGGAGCTTCACAAGAAGCACCAAAAGCTGATGAGAATGTAGAAGACGCTGAGATCGTAGAAGAGCAGTAATAGCCGACATGAGCGATGAGACAAATATCGATGACACATCAGATAGCGCCGAACAAGCGCTATCTGATGCAGTCAATGAAGTCCTTGAAGATGTAGATCCAGTTGCGGCGCTCACTGATGATCTTCAACGTCTGCAAGCTGACTTTCAAAATTACCGCAAGCGTGTTGATAAAGAACGAAGTGAAGCAGGAGACTTAATAACGGCAATGGTCGTTACGCAATTTCTTGGCGCACTCGATGACATTGACCGCGCAGCTGACCATGGAGAATTAAGCGGCGGCTTTAAAGCTGTTGCCGATCAACTCACAAACACAACAACCAAACTTGGTTTAACAAAGTTTGAAGAAGTAAATATCGAGTTTGATCCAAATATCCATGAAGCACTCATGCACGAAACATCTGGTGATGTGACTCAAACACTTGTCACTAAGGTTTTGCGTCCGGGGTATAAATTCAAAGAACGTGTTATTCGCCCAGCGCAGGTTGTAGTAACGGACCCTAGCTAATGGCTGCCAAGGACTTATATGAGAAGGATCTCTATAAGATCCTTGGCGTTTCAAAAAATGATAAGCCAGACGCTGTTAAAAAGGCCTATCGCAAACTAGCCAAAGACCTTCACCCAGATAAAACCAAAGGTGACAAGAAATTAGAAGATCGCTTTAAAGAAGTATCAGAGGCGTATGAAGTTTTATCTGATGATAAAAAGCGTGCTGAATACGATGAGATGCGCGATGCGTATAAATCTGGACGAATTCCGCAAGGTGGGCCACAAAGCGGTTATCAAAGTGGCGGCAACTTCCAAGACATCTTTGGCGGCGGGGACCCTAACGATATTTTCTCGACGTTATTTGGTGGCGGACGCAGGGGCCCAAGCAAAGGACAAGATTTACAAACCGAAACAACTATCTCATTTCGCGATTCAATCTTTGGGCGCGAAATCAATCTACGTTTAAGTGATCAAACAGTTACAACTAGAGTTCCCGCAGGAATTAAAGATGGTGCAAAGATCAAACTCAAAGGCCGCGGCGCTCCAGGCCAAGGGGGACCAGGAGATCTTTTTATAACGATCAATGTCACTAAACATCCTGTATATACCCGCGATGGTGATAACTTGCTTATGACACTTCCTGTGACATTTGATGAAGCGGCGCTTGGCGCCGATATTGCTGTTCCAACTTTGCAGGGTGAAGAAGTAAAAGTGCGCCTTGCACCGGGAACAAGCAACGGAAAAGTATTACGTCTCAAAGGCCGCGGTGTAACTCGCAATCATGCTTCAGGAGACTTATTAATCACTATTGAAGTAACTGTTCCACAAAGACTTGATGCAAAAGCTAAGAAAGCACTTGAGGAATTTGCAGAAGCAACTTCATCTGAAAGCCCACGTAAAGATATATTTGAAAGGGCACGTGCATGATCAACGAAAATCAACCAAAAGAAGATGCAGCAGTTTATGTCATAAGCGTTGCAGCAGAACTTTCTGGACTTCACCCTCAAACTTTGCGTCAATACGATCGTATGGGATTAGTTTCACCAGGCCGTGCATCTGGCCGTGGCCGTAGATACTCTTTGCGAGATATTTCAGCGCTGCGCACTATTCAACGTCTAGTAGGCGATGGAATTAATCTTGCAGGAATTAAACGGATTATGGAATTGGAATCTGCCGTTGCAAACATGGCGATAGAGATGGCGAAATTACGCGTAGAAGTTGATGCAATCATGCAAGTGACCCCGGGCGCCGCAAAAGCTGCATGGAACTCAACTCGAGAGTTACCAGCACCAGATACCAAAGGATAAGGTTGCCCCATGACAACTCGTGATGATCTCAAAGCAGAAATAATTAAAAAAGCCGTTGTTCACGGAAAAGTTATCTTGTCTTCAGGCAAAGAAGCTGATTATTACGTTGATCTTCGCCGCATTACTTTAGATTCAGTTGCAGCTCCACTTGTTGGACGCATAATGCTTGATCTAACAAAAGACTGGGATTATGAAGCAGTCGGTGGTTTAACACTCGGAGCAGACCCAGTTGCAACAGCGATGATGCATGTTGCAGCAAGTGAAGGACGAGTTCTTAACTCTTTTGTTGTTCGTAAAGCAGAGAAAGCACATGGACTTCAGCGTCGTATTGAAGGACCAGATGTTAAAGGTAAGCGCGTATTGGCTGTTGAAGATACTTCAACGACAGGTGGTTCTGTTTTAGCTGCTGTTGAGGCGCTCAAGGAAGCAGGAGCAATTGTTGTTGGTGTTGCAGTGATTGTTGAACGTGGCGCAGCAGATACAGTTTCAGAGGCTGGTCTTGAATACCGCGCTGCATATCAACTGACAGATTTAGGTTTATAAAACTTAAGACAAATGCTTTCGGCTCCGCCATTCTTTAAAGATTTCTAAGAAGATTGGGAAAATGCTGATCGCAGCAATTCCAAGCACAATATCTGTTAGGTACTTTGCAATTGTGTCAGCAAATGTACTACCAGCTGCATAAGCACCCCAGATAAGAACTTGCGTCCATACGAGGGCGCCAAAAACATTCCAGAATGCAAATGTTTTAAATGGAACATGGATGATTCCTGACAAAGGATTAATAAGTCCCCGGACAACAGGGATAAAGCGTCCTAAAACAATTGCGCGTCCACGCCCATATTTCGTAATGTATTTCTCCGCTGATTTAATTTTGCCTGGATCAAAGAACTTTGAGCCTTCTCTGCTAAATATTTTTATTCCGTAATGCCAGCCAAGCCAATGTCCGAACTGTGATCCGATCATTGCTGCTACCGGGCAGCCAAGAGCAACGACCCAAATACTTAAGTGGTGGTGCCCAGGCTTTACGCCCACCCCACTAGCAAAAAGCCCAGCGGAGATTAAAAGGGTATCCCCAGGTAGACCAATGATCAGTGGTAGGCCTGTTTCAAGGATCAAGATGGCAAAAATGATCCCCAGGGCGTAGTTGGAATTGAGCGCAGTGGTGACGCTGATGAAGCTCATTGCCCGATCATAGACAAAAACAGATACCTATTTATTTGTATCTCCCCCTAGGTCTATGTGTAACCTTTCCAGCCAGTACCGGGCCAACCAGCTCATATCTGGCCTACCCAGACCGACCTACTCAACGAGGAGTCCTCATAGTGCAAACCACTGTCCAAGTTACTGGCTCAAACCTGACATATGTTTTTGGTGTTTTAGCCATCTCACTGATTGCTCTAGCGATTGCCTTTGGTCTTCGCGCCCAGGTGTTGGTTCAACCTGAAGGCACAGCAAAAATGCGTGAGATTGCCGAAGCTGTTCAAGAAGGCGCAGCTGCTTATCTCAACCGCCAATTTAAAACACTCAGTGTTTTTGTTGCGATTGTGTTTGTACTTCTCTTTGCTCTACCTGGTCATACAGATATTCGTATTGGTCGATCTATTTTCTTTTTACTTGGCGCACTTTTTAGCGCGGCTGTTGGGTATAACGGAATGTGGCTTGCCGTACGTGCAAACGTTCGCGTGGCAGAAGCTGCTCGCCAGAAGTCTGCAGCTAACGCTGTAAAGATTGCTTTCCGTACAGGTGGCGTTGTTGGTATGACAACGGTAGGTCTTGGNTTGCTTGGTGCATCACTTGTTGTACTTATTTATCGCGAAAATGCTCCTGATGTTCTTGAGGGCTTTGGTTTCGGCGCAGCGATGCTTGCAATGTTCATGCGTGTTGGTGGCGGAATCTTTACAAAAGCTGCTGACGTTGGAGCAGACCTAGTTGGTAAAGTTGAAAAAAATATTCCAGAAGATGACCCACGTAACGCAGCAACTATTGCTGACAACGTTGGTGACAACGTTGGTGACTGCGCAGGAATGGCGGCAGACTTGTTCGAGTCTTACGCGGTCACACTTGTTGCAGCGCTCGTACTTGGTAAAGCAGGCTTTGGTGATGCAGGACTTATTTATCCACTGATAGTTCCTGCGATTGGAATTCTCACCGCTGTTATCGGTATTTTCATCACACGCCTTCGTCCAACAGATAAATCAGCAATGAATGCAATTAACCGTTCTTTCTTTGCCTCTGCGATTATTTCTGCGGTTCTAGTAGGACTTGCAACATTTACTTACCTGCCAAGTTCAATGAAACTACTTAGTGGTTTAGATCCAGTGCACGCTGTTAATACAGTCAATCCACGTCTGCTTACATTCGGCGCTGTATTGATCGGTATTGCTCTTGCAGCAGCAATTCAATTGCTAACAGGTTTCTTTACTGAAGTTGGCAAGCGTCCAGTCAATGACGTAGCAGCATCATCAAAGACAGGTGCTGCAACAGTAATTCTTGCTGGTATCTCAGTTGGTTTTGAGTCTGCTGTTTATTCAGGACTTTTGATCGCAGCTGCAGTATTTGGAGCATTCCTGCTAGGCCACGGATCTATTGTTCTCAGCCTCTTTGCAGTTGCCCTCGCTGGAACAGGCCTTCTAACAACTGTTGGCGTGATCGTTGCGATGGATACTTTCGGACCAATTTCAGATAACGCTCAAGGCGTTGCTGAAATGTCTGGAGATGTTCGTGGAGAAGGTTCAGCAATCTTGACTTCTCTTGACGCAGTTGGAAACACAACGAAAGCAATTACAAAAGGAATCGCAATCGCAACGGCTGTTCTTGCGGCTACTGCGCTCTTTGGCGCATTTACAAATGCAATTGTTAAAGCCGTGAGCGATGCAGGACAAGCAGGAAATAACGCATTGAATATCGAGTACCAAGGAATTCTAGATATCGCTAACCCTCGTAATCTTGTTGGTTTGATTATCGGCGCAGCAGTTGTCTTCTTATTCTCTGGACTTGCAATCAACGCAGTATCACGAGCAGCAGGCGCAGTTGTTGTTGAAGTTCGTGAGCAGTTCCGTTTGCATCCAGGAATTATGAAGGGCACAGAAAAGCCTGAGTACGGCCGCGTTGTAGATATCTGCACACGAGATTCACTTCGCGAGCTTGTCGCACCTGGCTTGCTTGCTGTGATGGCTCCTATTGCAGTTGGTTTTGGTTTAGGTGTTGGCGCACTTGGTGCATACCTTGCCGGAGCAATTGGAACAGGAACATTGATGGCTGTATTCCTTGCTAACTCAGGTGGCGCATGGGATAACGCAAAGAAGATGGTCGAAGATGGCGTTTACGGTGGCAAAGGCAGTGAAGCTCACAAGGCAACCATTGTTGGTGACACAGTTGGAGATCCATTTAAGGACACCGCAGGTCCTGCTATCAACCCATTGATTAAGGTAATGAACTTAGTTGCACTACTCATTACCCCTGCAATCGTTTCCTTCGCTCTGGGTGGCCACAAGTCGATCTCACTGATCATCGCGCTACTTGCACTTGCAGTTATCGTGTATGCATTAGTCCGCAGCAGACGCGGGTCAACCGCTATCGCTTAAGAACGCGTTCTAACTTCCCCGAGTAAGAAATGAGTAAATGATTTGGGCACCAAACTAGTAATCGTGGAATCTCCTGCGAAGGCGCGCAAGATTGGCGCCTTCTTAGGAGAGGACTACGTTGTTGAGGCCTCAGTCGGTCATATTCGAGATCTACCCCAACGCGCTGCTGATATTCCAGCGGAATATAAAATCCCTTGGGCAAAAGAGGGCGTAAATATTGAAGAAGATTTTGCTCCTCTCTATGTGATTAATCCAGATAAGAGAGCGAAAGTAAACGAACTTAAAGCGCTCATGAAAGATGCCGATGAGTTGATTCTGGCAACCGATGAGGACCGCGAAGGTGAAGCAATTGCCTGGCATTTAATTGAAGTCCTTCGCCCAAAGATTCCCATTAAGCGAATGGTCTTCCATGAAATTACAAAAGAAGCAATTCAAGAAGCAGCAAATAACACACGTGATCTTGATTATCGCTTAGTAGATGCGCAAGAAACGAGGCGTGTTCTAGATCGCCTCTATGGATATCGCTTGTCGCCAGTTCTATGGAAGAAAGTTATGCCACGTATTTCGGCAGGACGCGTACAGTCTGTTGCAACAAGGCTTATCGTTGAAAGAGAACGTGAGCGCATGGCTTTCATTTCATCTTCATGGTGGGATCTGAAAGCTGAAACAACACAGAATTTCACCGCGCGCTTACTAAGCTTAGATGGCAAGAGAGTCGCTGCGACAAATGACTTTGATGAAAATGGTGGGCTTAAAGAAAAGTCAGCTGGAAATATTCTTCTTTTAGATGAAGCATCAGCAAACGAGCTGACACAAAATCTTCAAGGCCAATCACTTCTTGTAAAGAGCACAGAAGAGTCGCCACGTACTGAACGCCCTAAGGCACCTTTTACAACATCAACAATGCAGCAAGATGCAGGTAGCAGACTGGGTTGGGGAGCCCAACTAACAATGCGCGTTGCACAGCGCTTATATGAAAACGGCTACATCACTTATATGCGTACTGACTCAGTTACTTTAAGTCAGGCAGCAATTGGATCAGCTCGCGCACAAGCTTCAAGTTTGTATGGCAAGGAATATATTCCTGCAACACCACGTGTATATGAAGGTAAGACAAAGAATGCACAAGAAGCGCACGAAGCAATTCGCCCTGCTGGTGATGTTTTTAAGACACCAGGAGAACTTGCTCCAGAGCTGAGTCGTGATGAGTTTGCACTTTATGATCTGATTTGGAAGCGCACTGTTGCTTCACAGATGGCTGACGCTAAGAAAATGCAGATGCGTGTTGATTTTGATGTGAAGACAAAGACCGGCGCAGATGCAATCTTCCGTGCCAACGGCTCTGTTATTACCTTCCCTGGATTTTAGCAGCCTACGAAGATGTTGCTGATGAAAACGCAGTAGATGTAGAAGATGATTCCAAGAAGCTTCCGCCTATGAAGCAAGGCGACACAATCACTGTTTCTAACTATTCATGTGAAGGCCACGATACAAAACCACCCGCCCGGTATACCGAGCCAACACTTGTAAAAAAGCTTGAAGAACTTGGTATCGGCCGCCCGTCAACATTCGCATCTATCATTTCGACAATTCAAGACCGCGGTTATGTTGCAAAGAGAGGCCGCGCGCTAGTTCCAACATTCCTTGCTTTTTCAGTGACAGGACTTCTCGAGCAACACTTCTCCAAGCTAGTTGATTATGAATTTACAGCGTCAATGGAAGAAGATCTCGACAAGATTGCTAATGGAGAGGCGGATCGAGTTGAGTGGTTAACTCGTTTCTTCTATGGCCATGATGATCAGCCAGGACTTGAATTTATGGCTCAGGATCTTGGAGCAATTGACGCTCAACAAATTAACACAATGAAGATGGGCCAAGATATTGAAATACGTGTTGGTCGCTATGGTGCGTATATCCAGCAAGGTGAAGGTGATGCACGTAAGTATGCAAACATTCCTGAAAATATGGCGCCAGATGAACTCACACTTGCTATTGCTATTGAATTACTTGCAAAGCCATCAGGAGAACGTGAACTTGGTGTTGAACCAGAAACTGGGTATCCCCTCATGGCGAAGTCTGGACGCTTTGGTCCTTACGTCACACAAATATTCCCTGAGCCAGAGATGGTTGTTGATAAGAAGACTGGTGAATTAAAGAAGCCACGTAAAAAGAAAGATGCTCCTAAACCTAAGACCGCATCACTACTCAGCACAATGTCTCTGGACACAATTACTTTAGATGATGCGCTCAAGCTCATGTCATTGCCTCGTGCACTAGGTGAATACGAATCTGAAGTTATTACTGTTCAAAATGGCCGCTATGGCCCATACCTGACTAAGGGTGCCGATTCACGAACTCTGACAAGTGAAGATCAACTTTTCAGTATTACGTTGGATGAAGCGGTTGAAATTTATAAGCAACCAAAGGTAAGACGCCGTGGTGTTGCAAAACCCCCACTCAAAGATCTTGGGATTGATCCAACGAGTCAAAAACCTGTACTTGTTAAAGATGGTCGATTTGGTTTATATGTCACTGATGGTGAAACTAATGCGACCCTTCGACGTGGTGACACAGTTGAATTCTTAACGCTGGAACGTGGAATGGAATTACTTGCCGGACGCCGTGCATGGGAAGCTGAAAATGGTGGAGCTGCGCGCCCTAAAAAGAAGAGCGCTCGTTCGAAGAAGAGTGCGCCCACTTTGACATCAAAGACAGTAAAGGCAACAGGAGCACCAAAGGCAAAGAAAAAAGCTGCTTCAGGCAAAGGAAAAGTGGCCGAAACGGCCACCCTCTAGACTCGGCATATGTCTCACTCGCTGCCATATCCAGCTGCCCCCGCGCAGTCTGAGTCTCGTAGCGTTTTAGCTATTCCAGAATTTCGTAAGTTGTGGAATTCGATGGCCTTCTCTTCATTTGGTGATTGGCTTGGGTTGCTTGCAACGACCGCTCTTGCTCAAGAACTAGCTGGTGGAGATTACAAGAAGGCTAACTTTGCTATCGCTGGCGTGTTCATTGTTCGTCTGCTTCCTGCAGTATTACTTGGACCAATAGCAGGAGTTATTGCAGATCGCTTTGATCGGCGTAGGTTGATGATTGTCTGTGACATCCTTCGTTTTGGTTTTTACCTCTCTATCCCATTAGTTCATAACTACATCTGGCTTTATACGGCCACAGTGATTGTGGAGGCAATTACACTTTTTTGGTCACCAGCTAAAGAAGCTTCTGTTCCTAATCTTGTTCCAAGGATAAATTAGAAAATGCAAACCAAGTCACTCTGCTTGCAAGTTATGGAACAGCACCTGTTGCAGCGCTCATATTCTCAGTCTTAGCAGGAGTTGCAGCGGCAATCTCCTCATTTACATCTAAACGCTTTGCTAGCACAGCAGATCTTGCGTTATATATCGACGCAATTTCATTTCTTTATACAGCGTGGGTTGTATTCGGGCTTCACTCGATTCCTAAAGGTCCAGCAGCTGTAAGTACAAAGAGTGAGAATATTGGTAAGTCTCTTTCTGAAGGATTTAAGTTTGTATCAAAATCTAAAATTATCTCTGGATTAGTCTTTGGAATGCTTGGAGCATTTTTTGCTGCCGGAGCTGTTATTGGACTAGCTCGAACATTTGTTGGTGATTTACAGGCAGGTGATGCTGCTTATGGAATTCTTTTCGGGTCAGTATTTGGAGGACTTGCTTTAGGAATTGCACTTGGCCCAAAGATATTTAGCCAGTTCTCGCGCCGTCGTATTTTTGGCGCAGCGCTCACGGTTTCTTCTGCATTCTTAGTTGCGCTTTCACTTGTCTCAAACCTTGTACTTGCACTTATTTTGACGGTGTTTCTTGGCGCATTCGCTGGGCTTTCATGGGTGACAGGGTTCACGATGCTTGGGATGGAAGTAGAAAATGAAGTACGGGGTCGCATATTTGCCTTCGTGCAATCACTTATCCGAATTTCACTCGTCCTTGTATTAGCAATTGCGCCGATTATTGCTGCTGCAATTGGTCGTCATACATTTATTGTCGTTAACCACACCTTCAATTACGACGGCGCAGCATTCACAATGTTTGGTGCGGGAATACTTGGAATGATTGTCGGAGCTGTCTCATATAAGCGAATGAAAGACCGACCTACTGTTTCATTCTTCTCCGATGTGATGTCTGCTCTTCGCGGTGAGTTAGGTGCAATTACAGATCAGTCACATACTGGGGTATTTATTGCATTTGAAGGTGGAGAAGGCAGCGGTAAATCAACTCAAACCGTATTATTAAAGAAATACTTAGAAAGTATTGGTGAGCAAGTTCTCACAACGCGCGAACCCGGTGGGACAGAGCTTGGTAAGAGTTTGCGCACAATACTTCTTGATCCAGCAACAGGTGCGATTAGCCCAAGATCAGAGGCGTTACTTTATGCCGCAGATCGCGCACACCATGTGTATTTAACAATTCGCCCAGCACTTGAAGCAGGGCAAGTTGTAATAACCGATCGCTATCTTGATTCATCTATTGCATACCAAGGCGCAGGAAGAGTTCTGCAACCATCAGAAGTTGCGCGTATTTCTCGTTGGGCAACTGAATCACTTACCCCAACGCTCACAATTATTTTAGATATTCCAGCCGAGAAAGGCCTAGCTCGTTTAGATGGAGCAGACCGCATTGAACAAGAGTCACTAGCTTTCCATGAACGTGTAAGACGTGAATTCCTTAATCTTGCTAACGTCGATCCAGAGCGTTACTTCGTTGTTGATGCAACACAAGGGGAAGCAGAAATTAGTAGACAAATTAACGAACGCGTTTCGCATATTCAACTGTTAAAGATTAACCGCGACAAAAAGCAAAAATAATGTCTGTATACGACTCACTCATTGATCAGGGCGAAGCAGTCGCAATTCTTAAAGATGCAGTCACTTCGGCAAAAGATGATGCTGATCAAACTCAAGGGATGACTCATGCTTGGCTCTTTACTGGCCCTCCTGGTTCAGGACGTAGTAATGCTGCTCTTGCTTTTGCTGCTGCTCTTGTTTGCTCTAAAAATGGATGCGGAACATGTACTGACTGCGTCACTGCTTTAAAAGGAAGTCATGGAGATGTCGAACTTATCCGTACCGAAGGTTTATCCATCAAGATTGATGAAGTGCGAGAGTTAATCACACGTGCTTCATGGGCGCCGGCGATTGCCCCCTACCGTGTTGTCGTTATTGAAGATTCTGACCGATTGACCGAGTCAGCTGGTAATGCTCTTCTTAAAGCAATTGAAGAGCCAGGACTGCGCACCGTTTGGCTCTTATGCGCTCCAACTCTGACAGATGTATTGCCAACAATTCGTTCCAGAACACGCAACATCACTCTTCGTACACCATCTATTAATGCGGTTGTGAAACTTCTTGAAAGTGAAATGATTTCCACAAATATCGCGCAGGCATCTGCTCGCGCATCACAAGGACACATCGGAAGAGCTAGATATTTAGCTAATCATCCAGATGCCAGAACAAGACGAGAAGATATTCTTAAATTACCTTTATCTATCACAGATATAGCATCAGCGTTTAAAGCAGCAGCAAACCTTGTGGACGCAGCAAAGGGCACTGCAGAAGAAGATGCTGAAAAGCGTAATGACGTTGAGAGTGCACAATTAAAAGAAGCATGGGGACAGCAAGGCAGCCGAGTAGTTGCAGGTGGCGCTAAAGCACTGAAAGAACTTGAGAAAGAACAAAAGTCACGTCAGACCAGAATGGTTCGTGACTATTTGGATGCTGCGCTTCTAGATATTGCTACGCTCTATAGAGATGTAATGCTTGCCCAATCTGGGGATACAGATTCTTTTATCAACAGTGAGATGAGCGATCAGATAACAAAGATGGCACACTCCACTGCCCCCGAAGATACTTTAAGGAAGTTAGAAGTCATTATGAAGACCCGTGTCAATCTTGGGCACAATGCTGCCCCCTTACTTACCATCGAAGCCATGATGGTTCAGTTGCGATAAGAAAGAGCTATGAGATTTACTAAACAAAAAAGGCTTATAGCTGCGGTCTTGGCATCGGTACTTGTCATTTCAGGTGGATTTGGTTTTTATCAACTCAAGCATCATAAGAAAACCACTCAGTGGACTTTACAAAAATTTCAGACACAAACACTCGACTGGAAGCCCTGTGAGAGCGGCTTTACATGCGCGAGTTTTCATGTTCCGGTCGATTACAACCATATAGACCAAAATACTTTCCAACTCAAAGTTCTTGTTCATCCAGCCAATATTCCAACCCAAAAGCTTGGGGTACTTTTCGTTAATCCTGGGGGCCCTGGGGGGTCTGGTGTTGATTACGCATTTAACGCTGATTCAATCGTTTCTAAATCTATTGGGGATGTTTATGACATCGTCGGTTTTGATCCTCGCGGAGTTAATCTCAGCCAGCCAATTCGCTGTCTGACAGACGCGCAAGAAGATCAAATAAATGCAGATGGCGGAACGATTCAAACNCCCGAAGATTTAGCTGTGCTGATTAACGACAACAAGCTCATCGCTTCATCATGCGCCAAAGCTGCTGGTACTCGCCTNGGACACTATTCNACGCTAGAGAGNGCAAAAGATATGGATNTTTTGCGCGCTATCTTGCATCAACCAAAACTTAATTACATTGGTAAGTCATATGGAACTTTCATGGGGACACTCTATGCAGCGCTCTTTCCAGAGAAAACAGGAAGAATAGTTTTAGATGGCGCAGTTGATCCAAATCTTTCTACAAGAGATCAAGATATTGTCCAGGCACAAGGCTTTGATGCTGCTCTCAATTCATTCCTGAAATCAAACCAAGAATTCACACTGCAAAATATCTTTGATTTACTTAAGAAGTCGCGGACCCAACCTCTTATGGTGGGCACAAGGAAACTTACTGAATCATTAACAATCACAGGATTTGCATCTGCTCTCTATGACTCTCAATCTGGGTGGCCAGAGTTAAAGAAAGCCCTTGATCAAGCAATCCACCAAAATAATGGCAAACCCCTTTTAGTCCTTGCTGATCAATATAACCAGAGAGAGGCAAACGGTCATTATTCTTCAAATCAAAATGACATCTCCCAAGTTGTGTCGTGTTTAGATTTTCCCCACACACAGACAATTGAACAGATGCAAGCAGATGAACCAAACTTCGTTGCTGTGGCGCCAGTATTTGGCCCATATTTAGCCTATGCAGGTATTTCTTGTAATTACTGGCAAGCAAAACCTGTTGCTAAACCAGCGCTCATTGATCTCAAAACAAATCCTCTGTTAATTATTGGTACTACACGTGACCCCGCAACTCCATATGCATGGGCACAAGCGCTCCATAAAAATTTGTTAAATAGCACTCTGATCACACTCAATGGTGATGGCCATACTGGAGCTAATAGAGGCAGTAGTTGTGTCGATGATGCTATGAATAAGTACCTTCTGACGGGGATTACCCCAGAATCTGACCTTTACTGCGCTAAATAACGCATGGAAGTTGGTAAAAAGCACCCCTTCGGATACGGCATTATTTCCCTATGCGCTTAGACCACGTCTCATATGTAACCAGCCACGATCAACTTGCTGACACAGTTCAAAGGCTCGGTGCAAAACTTGGCACCTCCTTTATTGACGGTGGTATTCATCCACGTTTTGGAACGCGTAACTTCACTGCGCCACTGAAAAACAATCGTTATGTTGAAGTTGTATGCCCGCTTGATCACCCTGCAACAGAATCAACACCTTGGGGTAAAGCTGTTTCAAAGAAAGCAAACGAAGGCGGCGGTTGGCTCACTTGGGTGTTTTCAACTGAAGATATAAAACCCATTGAAAATAAATTTGGACGCCCGGCACTTGATGGTCACCGCACCCGTCCAGACGGAAGTGATTTAAAGTGGAAGCAAATTGGTGTTATCGAGATTGCCACTCAACCAGAATTACCATTCTTCATTCAATGGCTGACATCTGACCATCCTTCACAAGAAGGAAAGCCTGCATCTGAAATTACAAAGATTGAAGTTGCAGCAAAAGGTAAGCTTGATGAGTCCTGGTTCACGGATGAAATCGTTGCTGGTCTTGATGGAGTAACTATCGATTGGATTGATCCTTCTGAAAATGAAGGCGAAACAGGAATCGTTGCAGTACACATCAAGAGCGATAAGGGTGAAGTTCGCCTCGACTAGTTTGGCTTTGTTGTTCTAAGCATCATTAGTAGTGCCTCGGTGGCTCAGTGGTAGAGCAGCCCACTCGTAATGGGCAGGTCGCCGGTTCAATCCCGGCCCGAGGCTCCAGAAAACATTTCATGAACTAAACAATTTTCCTTGTAGATATTCTGTTTAAATGCCTTTTTGGGGGGTACGCTTCCCTTGTATCTGTTCACCTACCGCCTCTTCGGATGCCCTCTCAACTCGGAGGTCTTTAAATGGCAACACAAACTCACGAACACAAATTAGCTCCCAATGTATTGGGGCTTTTTGAGTCATCAGTCATGGGTGTTGCAGGATCAGCTCCTGCATACTCAATCGCAGCTACAACTGCAGCACTTGTTGCAGCAGTTGGTTTAGCCGGACCAGCGGCACTGCTTTATTGCGGTATCGCTATGTTTGGAATTGTTTTTGCGTTTAATTACTTAGGTCGTACAGAGTCAAACTCTGGCGCCACTTACACATGGGTCCGCTCTGGACTACACCCAGCACTGGGATATATCAGCGGCTGGTCACTAGTTATGTGTTCCTCCATTTTTATGGTTGCAGCAACACTTCCGGCAGGCCAAGCAGCGATTGGTCTTTTTTCCGAGAAGGCTGCATCTAGCACTGGCTGGGTAACACTTTTTGGTGCAATCTTCTTCCTATCAATGGTTGCAGCTGTTGCTTTTGGAGTAACTATTACAGCCCGAGTACAAGTGATTATGTCTACCGTTGAAGTAGTTCTTCTTCTCCTCTTTGGAATTCTGGCGATTACTCACAGTAACCCTGTAAATAAATTTACATGGTCATGGTTTAGCCCAAGTTCTTTCCATACTTCAAGTACTTTCTTTGCAGGAGCACTTGTCGCTGCCTTCTATTATTGGGGCTGGGATGTAACCGCTAACCTCAACGAAGAGACAAAAGGTTCACGGAAGACTCCTGGTCGTGGTGCGATTATCGGAATGATCACCACTTTCATGCTATTTGAAATCTTTACAGTCGGTTCAAATATGGTGCTTTCTACTAAGGATCTATCTGATAACTCTGGCAACATCCTCAGCGTTCTAGGACAGAAAGTTTGGCCGGGCACTGGTGGCAAGCTCATTGTTGTTGCTGTTTTGCTATCAACAGTGGCAACCCTTGAAACTCAACTTATTCAAGTAACTCGCACCCTGTTCTCAATGGGCCGTGATGGAACCTTGGCGAAGAAGTTTGGCACAACACACGTAAAGTGGAAGACACCAATTGTTGCCACAGCGACGATCACAGTTGTTTCCATTGGTCTGTTTATAGGGTCACAATTTATCGGCTCTGTAGGCAGCATCATGGGTGATGCAATCAGTGCAATTGGTTTACAGATCTGTATTTACTACTGCTTTGCTGCATTTGCTGCAGTTGTGCTCTTTAGAAAATATATTTTCAAGAGCGTAAAAAACTTTATCTTCATGGGTCTTTGGCCTTTAATTGGTGGAGTTTTTATGGCGGTTATTTTCATCAAAGTGCTCCCAACACTTAACGGTGTTACGAAGAGCGTTGGTTTAGGCTCGATCGCCTTAGGTTTGATACCAATGTTTTGGTATTGGTCACGGGGACATGTTTACTTCAAGATGCCAACTAAGGAAGAGCGTCTAGCTCTTGCTCGTGAGATTGAGATGAATCTCTAGGCGTTAAACCTGCGCGTAATCCCAAGAATTCTCGGGTGAACTCGCGATAATGGCGGCGTGAAGAAGTTACTTTCAAGCGCCGCCATTATCGTTTCTATATTTTCTCTTACTGCGACAACTCTTCCTGCTGCGCACTCGGCGACCCCTGCTCCTACTGCGACAAAGAAGCCACTGGTAAAAAAGGTTGTTAAAAAGAAAGCAGTCAAAAAGAAGGTAGTACCGAAAAAAGCAGTAAAGAAAAAATCGGTAGCTAAGAAAGCCGTCAAAAAGAAAGCAGCAAAAAAGAAAACTAGCGTGAAAAAAGCTGCAGTAGCAAAAGCTCCTGCTACCGCTCCAATCAGTACTGCAGTTGTTCCAGTAGTGAGCGTCAGCGCATCTGGTCGTGTCATTACTATTACAGCAACAGGCGGATCGGTAGTTGCAATGATTAATGGGGTCCCTGCAATTGTTGGGCCTAATACGGTGCCTGCAGGTAATGACCTTGTAATCGTGCAATTTGAAGGAAATATAATTTATAACCGCGTTTTCACGATCCAATAGCAATTTAAGGCAGCACTGTGACTGAATCTAAAAAACGCTTGGAGCTGGGTTCTGTAGCGTTATTAGTCGCGGGTTTGATGTTTATGGAGTTTCTTGACGGGGCAATTTTGCCTACCGCCGCCCCAACAATTGCACGCTCATTTCATTTACTCTCATCTCAAATAGGTATTTGTGTTACCACCTATATGGTGACAATCGTTTGCTTGATTCCAGTTGCTACGTGGCTTGCTGAAAAATATGGAGTTCGCAAGGTAATGCTCTCAAGTATCACTCTTTTCACAATTGCTTCCGTGCTGTGCGCACTGAGCACAAACCTCGTTGAACTGACCATCATGCGTATTCTCCAAGGCCTAGGTGCATCAACAATGGTTCCAATTGGTCGCTTAGTTGTTATGCGTTCGACTGAGAAGAATCAAGTAATCACTGCTATTTCATACTTGGTGTGGCCNGCCCTTATNGCTCCGGTAGTNGCCCCAGTNCTTGGTGGACTCATCATTGCCCACCTGTCATGGCCGTGGATCTTNATGATCAATCTGCCACTTGGTGTNTTTGCACTATTAGTTGCCATCAAAATCGTTCCAGATGTCGAGGGAGTAAACACAGACAAACTTGATTGGACAGGTTTTTACGGAACTACGATCGCTCTTGGTTCAATTGTTTTTGGGTGCGCAGCCCTGGGTGCACCACATATAAATGTCACTGCCACAATTATTCTTTTTGCTATTGGTGTTGGAATCGGTTGGCCAACAATTAAACACTTTGGTAAAGCTGATAAGCCGCTCATTGATTTAGCTCCAATGAAAATTCAAACTTTTAAAATTAATAATGTCAGTGGACTGCTCTATCGCACCGCACACAACACAGCTCCTTTTGCTCTTCCTTTACTCTTCCAAGATAAATATGGCTGGAGCGCTGAGAGATCGGGGCAAGTACTTTTCTTCTATATGTTAGGAAACTTCGGATTTAAAGTTTTTACTACACCGCTTATGAAACGCTTTCGTTTTAAACCACTAATTATTTCCACCACAACTATCTCACTTGTCATGGCATTTGCTATGGCGATTATGAGTTCTAGTCTCTCACTCATCTTGATGGGAATTTTGCTAGTTATTGCAGGCAGTATTCGCTCTCTAGGAATGACCCTCTATAACACTCTTACATATGCTGATCTAGAGCAGGAGATGATGGCCCACGCTAATTCTCTTGCCGCAATGACCCAGCAGATGGCCTCGGTATTTGCAGTAGCGGTTGCAGTTATCTCAATGAAGTTTGGCTATCTAGTTTTTGGCAGAGCCAACGAGTTCACTGTTGTTTTTGCAGTAACCGGGGCAATGCTGCTTCTCTCACTCATAGAAGTAGTGCAGTTGCCAAAATTAGCCGGCGACTCACTGCGTAAATAGGCGTACTCTTAGCAAGTGGCAAACCCAAGGCTGGCATTCGCGATTGCAGTTGCAAAGAGCGCCGGGTTTGCATCCAAACTCATTGGCAATAAAGGTGAAACACTTCCTGGCCGCATCCTTCTTGCGCTAGAACCAGAGGCAATCTCACTGCTTGCACGGAATAAAAAGATCATTCTTATATCTGGAACTAATGGAAAAACCTCGACAACTAAAGCAGTCGCCACAATCGTTAGACAGTTGGGCACGGTAACAACAAGTGGTTCAGGCTCAAATCTTTCATGGGGAGCAGCAGGAGCTCTCATGTCCCGTGCAGAGTATGCGGTACTTGAAATTGATGAGCTCCATCTTCCCTCGATTATTGCTCAGAGCGATCCAGAGATTGTTCTGCTACTTAATCTCACTCGAGACCAGTTACATCGTATGCACGAAGTGAAACGTGTTTCAGATAGATGGCATGTTGAATGTGCTGAAGCATCTAATACTATTTTTATAGGTGACATCGATGATCCATATATTAATTATGCACTTGCAAACGCAACTAATTCAGTCAGAGTTTCTTTTGGTGGGCGCACTCACCCAGATGGCGCTGTATGCCCTCGCTGCGGCTCGTATTTGAAATGGGTTGGCGCCAACTATTCCTGTAGCTGCGGGCTGACTAATAAAATTAGTGATCGTAAGTTTAAGAAAGGTAGCGCTGCATATAGAAATGCAGTACTCGCCAATGTTGTCGGAGAAGTGTTAGATGCCAAGCCAGTAAAATTTAAGGAAAGTGAGCTCCAGCGGAATATTACAAAAGAGTTTGCTGGCAAAAAAGCGCATTTTCGTTTAACAAAAAACCCAGCATCATGGACTGAAGCCCTCTCTGCTGAACATAAATCAGATGTGATACTTGTTCTCAATTCCCGGCAGGTTGATGGCATCGATACCTCATGGCTTTGGGATGTCTCATTTAAACCTCTTAAGGGCAAGAAAGTAATTGTCTGTGGTGAGCGAGGAATTGATATGGCTTACCGATTGCACGTTGAAGGTATCGAAAGCACCTTGGTTAATAACTTTGATGAAGCGATTGCATTAGTAAAGAAGAAAGAAGTTTCAGTACTAGCTGCATATACCGCCTTCTTTGAGTTGGTGATGTGATGCTAGAAATTATTCGTATTCATAATGAACTTATGGGCACATACGGTGATCGGGGTAATGCTGATGTTCTAAAGTTCCGTGCTTCTATTGGAGGAATCCGCTCTCAGGTAACTGATATTTCATATACACAGGTGATACCTAGAACGGCAGATATATACCTCTTAGGAGGCGCAGAAGACGCCGCTCAGGTGCTTTCATATGCTGCGCTAGCAAAGAGTAAGGCGCTTGGTACTGCAGTATCAAAAGGCGCCGTCGTACTTGCTGTTTGCGCGGGCTTCCAAATAATTGGAAATAGCTTTGTTGCAAATGATGAAAAGTANTCAGGGTTGGGCCTCATAGATGTTCANACAANCGCCGGNAAGAAGCGTTTAGTCGGAGATATTGCTATTGAATCTGAATTTTTTGACGCTAACCTCACTGGGTTTGAAAATCACAGCGGGATCACAGCACTCGGCAAATCTGTTATGCCTCTTGGAAAAGTTGTCGTGGGCAATGGGAATGGTGTCGCAGATGTAGATGGAGCAGTCTCTGGCAATATTTTCGGTACATATTTACATGGACCAGTACTCGCGCGTAATCCAGAATTTGCGGATTTATTGTTAGAAAGAGCTGTCGGTGAGCCTATAAAAGTGATTCATGATGATTTAGCTGATCAATATGCAAAGTGGCGAAGAGCAGCAATTAAGTAGGGTAGAATTCGGTTATTCGCTTGCGAGTCTTGAGCACTAATCACCAATGAGACACGCATTTATGTCTCTTGATTGGTTGTTAGAAAATGTCATTTAGAAATTTAGGTGTTACTCCTGCGCTCTGTGACGCGCTGGAAAATGAAGGAATTACCTCACCATTCCCCATCCAGGTAGCAACACTGCCGGATGCAATTGGTGGCCGCGATGTCTTAGGACGCGGGCAAACCGGATCAGGTAAGACACTTGCATTTGGTTTAGCTATGTTGACCAGACTTAATGGACGCACCGCTAAGCCTCATAAGCCACTGGGATTAATTCTTTCTCCAACACGTGAGCTTGCTGTTCAAATCAACGATGTTATTGCTCCTCTTTCACGTCGT
>JGI24890J29729_1000560_pt1 | contig 22541 bp, 16 predicted proteins | sample FreactcultureFD7_FD_29729 | JGI IMG/M metagenome (IMG submission 29729)
AGGCGGGTTATATGGCGGCGGTGGCGGTGGAGCTGTAACTGGAGGCGCTGGCGCAGGCGGTCTTATTGTATTCACTTACAATACAGTTGAAGCTGGAACATTAAATACATCAGGTCCGATAAGTTTAGGTGGTACTACCGCAGGGCAATCAATTCAACTTGCGATTGGTGGAACTGGAACATCTCTGATTAGTTTAAACGATTCTACAGTAAGAACATTAGCAGGTATAGCGAGTGGTTCAATTGTTATGCCTACTAACTTTTATGGTAAGTCATATTCGTATTCATATTTGCTACAACGCTCGCTGCGGTTTCGTTCAAGTGCGAGTGCTTATTTAAGTCGGACTCCTGCAACCGCTACGAATCGCACAACATGGACTTGGAGCGCGTGGGTCAAACTTGGGTATTTGAATACAGGTGCTTACTGCCTTTTTAGCGCATATTTAGACGATAACAACCGTACTACTTTGTATTACCAAAGTAACCAACTAATTGGTCAAAATATTCTAAGTGGCAGCGCAGATAGCAACATTCAAACATCTGCTGTGTATCGTGATTCGTCTGCTTGGTATCACGTCATGTGGGTGTACGACAGCACAAACGCAACGGCGGCTAACCGTAGTCGGTTTTATATTAACGGTGCTTTGGCTACAACCACGACTAGCTACCCCTCTGCCTCTGCAACATCATTGGTTAATTACACCTGCCCGCAAAATATTTGCAGGTTAAATTATTCAACGCCTCAAGCATTTTTTGACGGCTACCTAGCTGAAGTCAACTTCATCGACGGTCAAGCCCTTACCCCATCATCCTTTGGCTCAACCAACGCTCTCACAGGCGTATGGCAACCCGCAGCATACACAGGCACTTACGGCACAAACGGTTTCTATTTGCCGTTTACAGATAACTCTGCGCTGACCACAAGCAGCAACGTAGGTTTGGGCAAAGACTTCTCAGGTAATGGCAATTACTGGACTACAAACAACATCTCCATCACGGCTGGTGTGACGTATGACTCCATGACGGATGTGCCTACGCTTACGAGTGCTACGGCGAGTAACTTTGCTGTAATGAATCCAGTAAACACTACAACTCAGCTAACATTTAGCAATGCCAATTTAGCTACTACTTACGCATCAGGAACATGGAATCTTTCTAGGGCTACTATTGGGGTCAGTAGTGGTAGCTGGTATTGGGAAGTAACGGCAGGCGGCGCAAACAATAACTTTATTGGAATTGCAAATTCTGCCGCTGGTGTTTATGACGCGCTTGGCGCAAATGCAAATAGTGCTGGTTGGAATTTTGGTGGTGCTTTTTTCTACAATGGAACAAGCGTAGGTTTTGGTGTTTCATGGACAACGGGTGATGTTATTGGAGTTGCTTTTAATGCAACTACAAACGTCATTACATTTTATAAAAACAATGTTGTAGTTAATTCAGGCGGCACAGCAACGGCTGTAACGGGTGGCTTGTACTTCCCTGCAAATAGTCAAAGTGCGGGTACGTTTAACGTCAACTTCGGTCAGCAACCCTTCACCTACACACCCCCAACAGGCTTCTTAGCCCTGAACACATACAACTTACCAGTGAGCGCCATTTTGAAGGGCAATCAGTACATGGACGCTACATTGTGGTCAGGTACTGGCACAAATCAATCAATTGTAAACGCCGGTGGATTCTTAGTTGACTTCTTATGGGGTAAAATAGTAAATGCCGCAGATCAAAACTTTCAATTAGATTCAGTGCGTGGCGTAGTGCCATTCTTAAATTCAAATTCCACGGGAATAGAAGTCACAGATCAGCCTACCACACTAATATCATATAACAGTAACGGCTTTACAGTAGGTTCAAGTACTAACTTAAATCGCAGCGGCGGATATAACTTTGTCGGCTGGCAATGGAAAGCGGGTGGCGGTTCAAATGTAACTAACACAACTGGCTCAATCACGAGCACGGTAAGCACTAGTACTACTGCTGGCTTTAGCATATTGACTTATACAGGCACCGGTGTTAACGCTACAGTTGGACACGGATTGCCTGCTGCACCACAAGTTGTAATTACCAAATCAAGAAACGATGGTACATATGGTTGGACAACATATCATGTATCAGTCGGCGCCGGAGCTTGTTTATTTTTAAACACAGCGGGAGCATCAAACGCCGGTTTGAACATTTGGAATAATACCGCACCGACGTCTAGTGTTTTCTCTCTTGGTTCAGATCAATATGCTAACTTCGGCGGAAAAACATACGTAGCCTACTGCTGGACACCCATTGCAGGTTTCTCACAGTTTGGTAGTTATGCTGGCAACGGCTCAACGGCTGGACCGTTTGTGTACACAGGATTTTTACCTCGTTGGGTAATGATAAAACGCACTGATACTACCGGCGACTGGTACATTCTGGACACCGCCAGAGGCACATACAATTCACTTCAGAATTATTTATTGGCAGACAGCAGTAACGCAGAAGCAAACATCGGTGCACCCGGGATTGACATACTATCAAATGGATTTAAGTTAGTTACGACCGCTGTTAATTTTAACGGATCAGGAGGAACATTCGTCTACATGGCGTTTGCTTCTAATCCATTCAGAAACAGTTTGGCTTTTTAATCCTTACGATAAATATACTTAACACACAATGTGTTTTATGCTGAAGGACTGAAAACCCAACAGCGTAGCCGGGAGAAACGGCATTGGGCTTCTTTAAGGAGAAAACAAATGGGTCGTCCACTAAAAATCGCAAAAGGTCAATTTATTGACATTGGTATTCCAAGCCAGCAAGAAATTGGAAACATTGGTATTGTCGGCGGGGATAACCCAGTTGGCAATACACTGCTTGTACAAGCAAACATTGAATACGCACCTGCAACATATGCTCAGGGTGATTCATTCATCGTTCGTCAAAAGGGCGAGTATAAGTTCTTGGTCGCAAACGTATCAGCACCTGAAGTTCAGGGTATCTGCTATGTTGTGAACATTGACAGCGGCAACGTTGCTGGTCTAACAGGCGGTCAAATGGCAATCATTGGCACAGATGCATCAGCAACAGATGTCACGATTGCTAAGATTCAAAACGCTTATTGCGTTGCATTTGCCGATCAAACTGGTGATGCTGCAAACAAAGCAAACATCACACTGGGTCAACCATACTGGACATCATTTGTGGCTGCAAACGCAAGCCCACAACCAGGCAGTATCGGTGGTCAAGGCGGCGGTCCTGACGGCGGTGGAGCACCATACGGTGGTCTGTATCCGATCATTCAGTTGCCAGCATTCTAAGCAGTACAAGTACAACAAAGCCGCTCAACGCGGCTTTTGTCATTTCAGTGCTTTGCGTATGATCTCTATCTTTTGCTGAATGATATCAAAGTTCAATGTTGCAAACAACCCACGATGCAAGGGTTTGGGATATGTCTTGCCATCAACCCACGCATAGCCTATGTGCTCATGATTGAGTGTGGGAATGAACTCACAGTCAACCACGGAATAAAATGTATGATATACAAAGTTGCTGTCATCAGAGGTGAAACGCTCAATGGGCAATAACTTTGCTTCCTCTGGCCAATATTCCATTTCTTCATAGCATTCACGCTGTAGAGCTTCAAGCAACGTCTCTCCACGATCAACTTTGCCGCCGGGGAGCCCCCACGTCACTGCCTTTTTGTCATTGCGAAGCAAGAACAACTGACGACCTGTGTCACTGGCGCAAAACAACACGCCTACACTATTGACAACACGCTTGCTCATTCGATCTCCTTCGTGTATTTATCAGCCTCGCAACTCCTCCGAAAAACTTGACATCACATGCTCTGCGTGATACAATCGAGAGATGATGACACACTTCACTCGCTACAGCCCTCCATCAGGCTTCTATGTCTATGCATACCTGCGTGAAGACATGACGCCATATTATGTCGGCAAGGGCAAGGATGGTCGAGCGTGGCATCACAACAATCGCAGTGACATCAAGCCTCCGAGAGACAAGACACGCATCGTCGTTCTCTGGCACGATCTGGACGAAGAGTTCGCTCTGGAGATGGAGGTGCTGTTGATAGCGACCTATGGACGCAAGGACAAGGGCACAGGCATTTTGCGGAATGGAACAGATGGAGGTGAGGGTGTGTCTGGACGAGTGATGCCAGGTCCGTCATGGAGAAAGGGTCTCAGAGGGCACGAAACGAAAGACCCTTGGGTTGGGATCACAGGTCGCTGGAGCGAGGAGGAACTCGAACGCAATCGTCAGGCGAACTCGGGAGAAAATCACCCGAACTGGGGCAAAACCTTTGTCGATCTGTTCGGCGAAGAACGAGCGCAGCAACTCTCGCTCGATATTGCTGTTCGAATGACAGCACAGATCATCTCCGATGAAACCCGAGAGAAGTTGTCGCAGAACAACCCGATGAACGACGCACAGATCGTTGCGAGGTTGTCAGGGCACAACGCATACAACGCTGATGCAACGCTGTATCGCTGGCAGAACATTGAGACAGGTGTTGAGTTCACGATGACACGCATCGACTTCTGTGCTGCGTTCGGAGCACAGAAAGGGAATGTTCTCAAACTCATGAAGGGCACAACGAAGTCAGTGCGAGGGCATCGTCTCGTCGGATACACGCACGATCATAGCGTCGCAGACAAGCGCATCAAGAACGACAGCGCAGTGTATTGCTGGGAGCATATCGTGACAGGAGAGCGTCTTCACATGACACGCTCCGAGTTCATCGCACACACTGGAGCACACAAGGGCAATGTCGCTGACATCGCCCTCGGAAAGGGTCGTCGCAAGTCAGTCGCAGGATATCGCTGCGTCAGATGATGATACGAAACGAACCCTGGTCATAATATCCTTCGACGGATTTTTTCCACGATCCTCGCAAGAACATATATTGCACACTGCTGGTCAAGTTCAGCACAAAGTTCGGGATTTCATTGTCAACCGCCGGCCCAGGATTGTTCGGTGTCGGTGGGTGTTTGTGATCAAACGATATGAACCAGCCTGTGAGTGCATTGAACTCAATGATGTCACCAGACTCAGCACCCAGTGTCAGCCCAGCCCAAGGATTCAACACCATGCTTGGTGGAGGATAGGGTATCTGCTCAGGAATATAATCCACGATCAAGTATCGCTGTCCTGCAGCAGCATCGGGCAATCCATTTCCAGGCTGCTTCGACAAGGGATCAATGATCGAGTCCACAGGCTGCAGCGTATTTTGAGGCAGCGTGTCTGTGTCAATGTTGTAAAACAGTTCGCTGTCATTCAGCGGGTTGAAATCAATTGTGCCCACGATCTCGGTTTCGAGATACGGGTTCTCAAGCGCAATCATTGAGATGCCGGGTCTGACAACACCATAAGCATTCAAGACCGCAGTCCAGTATACAGTTGCAGGTTCAACATCAGGGACATCAAACGAACTGTTGGGTGGTACATCAGCACTGTCAGCGGGAATAATTTGCAAGATGCCATTGAGCAACAGCAGCTTGTATCCATAGGGCGTGATCTTTTGACGACTGCCCAACAACAAATCGTTGTCTGTGATATCAGTGAATGACTGACCTGTGTAGATCGATGCAATAATCTTTTGAATGATGCCCAGTTTGCGAACTTTTGCAGGCATACTGATCCAAATAGGCATGTAGAACTTCCATTGTGCAACGTCAATAGGGTTGCCAGTGCCAATAGGGATCGAACGAGTTGTGAATGACAGTCCGTCTTGATAGACTACACTCAATGATGTCCAATCAAGATAGTTGTCGTTGCTTTGAATCTCAAGACTTGGATTGAACAGCACTGCAAGCTGCTCAAGAATCTCAAGCTTTTGCAAATAGTTTGATGTCCATATCTCAACAGTGATACGCAGTGTATACGGCACAGGCATCATACGCTCAACAGTAAACGCATTGCCCTGTGTGGTCTCATACTCGCCTGTTTCTTGATTGAACGTACGCTGACGCACAGTCAAGTTCTCGATGTATGTAGGATCCTGTGTGCGTGTTTGATCATACTCAAGACCAGAGATATAATATACAATCTGTGGTGCTGAGGGCATATTTGACGCCGAATTCTTGTCGATGATTGTCTCGGCCTGTCGTGAACCATCTCCATAGATGATAGGCACACGATGCAGAATGCGATTGCCCTTGGGATCGAAGCCGAATGTACAATCCCACTCGCTGAATATGCGGGCGAACTGTTGCAGAAATCGTTTGATCTGCTCGTCATAGAAGAATTGGGCCATTTATTACTCTCTTGTAGTAGAGTATTTATTACTTGTCAGGCTTCAGGCGCAAAATCTCGTTGAGACCTTCTCGTACAGGTATAGTTCCACCATCGCTTGTCTTTGTACGTGTCTTGTCATTGATAAAGCGTGATAGCTGGCTAAAGTCATCTTCGGTAAAGCCTGTATCAGTTCTAACGTTCTGACTAATTGCCCACCACACGTATCCGTCAAAGCGGAACAGCAATTGTGGAACATAGTCAATGCGTAAGAAGTAATCACCTGTCTTGGCATCAGGTGGGAATGCAATACCACTCTTGAATGGTTCTCCGTTTGGAGCTTTGCCATCGCCTGTCATGTATCCGTTGAGCCATGAGAAGTTGCGTGGAGTAAAACGCTTGATAAACTGATATGATGGGTCACAGTCAGCACGGAAGTCCATGACATCTGAAATAATACCATCAAAGTTATAGCTGATTTCAAGTGCGGTACCATCGGCAACTGCAGCAAGCGTAGGCAAGCTAACCGCAATCGTGTTCAACTCACGATCAATTGCAATGATAGTGGTACCATCTTGGAATATTACGGATGGTGTGCCGTTCTCGCTGTATACAGTGGCACGAATGACCAATCCAAGCGTCAATTCGTTTGGAACTGGTCCCTCAAATGGAATCACAACGCTTCTTGCTGGTGCTGGCAGCGCAGTCAAGATGAAATCAATGTACTGGTCAGCAGTTGCATATGTGTTGTCAGCGGTACCATAGGGTCCAGTTGCGGGACCATCATCAAATACAGTGACAGCAAGACCTAAATCAGGGAATACTTGTCCAGAACCCGCATCTGTGCGAAACGGCTCGATAAGTCCCGGTGACATTGTGACAACAGTGAACGGATTTTGCCCAAGAGTAAAGCCCGGTGGTATTCTAACAACAGCACTGCCATACTTATAGTTCGGGTCACGAATGACCTCAATGCGCCCTGCTTGTGGTGTCAGTACAGCACGACCACTGGCAGGTGTGCTGGGTACAATCAAGTTGATAGGCGGAGCAGGGATATTGTTTACAAACGTAGGCACAATATACAAGTTTGATGTGTCGTATCCGCTTAGTGGTACTACACGCTTTGCTTCATTGATAACAGCTTGATTGATAGCAAGGTTAGTCTTGTACGTGGTAACAATGTCAACAAGATTTTGTTCTTCGCTAACACGCCAGTATTCTGCGTTTGGAGGGTTCACTCCTGGTGGTACTTCTTTGACAGGCGTGTATATCTTGTCACCATACTTCACAGTGTATCCAGGTTGATAGGTTGTATTCGGATCCCACTCACCCATGTAGTTGTCTTTGTTGATCGGGTCAAGCAGAATATCTTGAAACTCTTGACTGTTGACCAGTGGTTCGCACTTCAATCTCCAAAGATGCGGGAACCATGTTGGCGAGAAACCCTCAGAGGCATAGTTCGTGTCAGTGATCTGATAGAATCTGCGAAGTCCAACGGGAATGTCGGTGTTCAGCGGATGAAAGTCTTCAAGATGCGGCAATTCAAACACGTCACCCACCATCAACTTGCGCCCAATGATGTCAAGCATTTCATTGTAGTGTACAGTGATGAAAATAATGTCGCTGGTCAAGAACAACCCAAACTGACTCAAATCAAAGTCTAAGTTTTGAACGTTATAGTGCCCACGCAGTCGATAGATGTTCTGAGAATACTTGCGATCACGGTTTTCCAAGAACAGCAAGTCTTGAATGTTCGTTGGCTTGGTTTCATCGTAATGCGGTTGAGTCGCATCCGTACTATTCGCTGGGTTGTTTGTGCCCAGATACTTGTGAATGTACAAGTCAGTTCCGCCAACCACAAACATTTCCTTGATAATCTTATCAAAGTATTTGTAGTCGTTTTGCGGTATGGTTTTCCAAAGGGATAAGCGTGGCATAAGAGTATTTATCGTTTATAGTGCATCCAAAAGAACTTGACAATAAATAGACTTTAGAGTATAATACACATTGTACTGAAATTTTAACCAAAGGCACAAAATGGCAACAAAACCAACTAAAAAACCCTTAGTAGTGGGTGAACGCACAATCGCATCAGACTTGAAACCTCGTGACGCAGATGCGGCAAATTGGGGCCCCGAGCCGATCTTTGCAACACAGCCTGACAGTGACAAGCAAAATCTGGCACGAGTCGTGGCATTCAATTGGTACAATCGATTCTATTCTCACAAAGACGCTAAGCTATTCTTAGTAGATTATGCAAATCAAACTGGGCACCCTGAGGCAAAAATGTTGTCACGTTGTGATGAACGTGAAGTATTCTTGACGCTTGGTTGGCTGGCACGTACATATTTGCGTGGGCTAAACTTATCTGAGCCTGAAACAACAGCACTGCATTCAGAAATCAGTCGCTTGGCAAAGTCAGTATCGGGCCCTAAACTTGCGGCAAAATCCTCAACCGCTCCAGCAGAGAAAGAAGAAGTTCCCGTTGCCGCTCGCCCCAATGTTCAAGAGATCATGCGTGAGCGTACTCGTGAAGTTGCTGGCGAAATCGAGGGCTGGCTTGATGACTTTATCACAAACGGCATCAAAGCAAACGCTATTTCAGTGAACAGCGTAGGTCTTATGACTGAGCGCAACATTATGCCACAACACGTGTCAATCATCACTGAAATTTGGAAAGTCAAGCTGAGTGAGTTCGAGGCTGTCTTGGACGGCGGAGACGATCAATTGTCGGAAGCGTACAATCATTTGACCAAGACTCAACTCAAAGCACTGATCAAGTTCTGCGAGGCGGTACTGGCAAGTTTGCAAAGCTATCTTGCAGTCAAGAAAGCTTCAAAGGCTCCACGCAAGAAGAAAGCAGTCGCTCCTGAGAAAGTTGTGGCAAAACTCAAGTACTTGAAAGAGTTTGCGGAATTCAAATTGACTTCTGTGGCACCCAAGACACTGTTGAACACAACTGAAATCTGGTTGTACGATACGGCAAAACGGAAACTCCATTATTATATTGCTGACTCGCATATCGGTACAATGTCAGTCAAGGGTACGACAATCATTGGTTTCGATCCCACAAAGTCTGGCATCAAGACCTTACGCAAGCCCGCTGATGTGCTGAAAAAGTTAATGGCAGGTGGTAAGCCAGCATCACGCAAAGTGTTTACAGATGTCAATGCCGTTCAAGCGCAACCCAACGGTCGCACAAACGATGCAATGATCATTCTCAAAGCGTACTAATCTACGCATTATACTTGCAGGACTAAATACTCTATCACTGATAGGGTATTTTTTTATGGCCGACCTCGTACAACTCAAAGAAGCACTTTTCAAGAACATATCCTTGCGTCTTGGCGCAGGCATTATCGATCTTGAACTTGACCCAGAACATTACAATGCTGCATGGAACTTTGCTGTGGCAACGTATCGCCAGCGTGGTCAGAACGCTTATGAGGAAGCGTATATGCTGCTTGAGATTCAGCAAAATCAAAACTCATACATACTCCCTCAAGAAGTCACAAAGGTTCGTGAATGTTACAGACGCACAGTGGGTCTTGAGACAGGACCCTCGGCAACATCATTCGACCCATTCTCGTCTGCCATTCTCAACACATACTTGCTGAACTACAACTATGCAGGTGGTCTTGCAACATACGACTTCTATGCAGGGTATGTGGAACTTGCTGCACGTATGTTCGGTGGATACGTGATCTATACATTCAACTCAGTGACAAAAGAGATTCAGTTTGTGCGTGACTTCAAGGGCACAGGCGAACGCATTCTGCTGTGGACTGACAACTTGAAACCAGAGATCGTGCTGATTCAAGACCCACAGATCGGCGTGTGGCTGTCAAACTGGACACTGGCGCAGTTGAAAATTACGATTGGCGAAGCCAGAGAAAAGTACGGCACCATTGCTGGTCCACAAGGGGGGACTTCCTTGAATGGCGCAGCCATGAAAGCAGAGGGTGCAACACTTCAACTCGCTCTCATCGAAGAACTGAAGAATTTTGTGGACGGCAGTCAGCCATATGCCTGGGTCCAAGGATAAGCAAGCCGGTCAAGGTTCTCCGTTTTTCCACATCGCTTGACATCTGTGTGTCATCATGATACAATATGACGATGAGCGAATACTACGTCTATGTCTATCTGCGAGAGAACACATCTGAAACTGCCGAAGCAGGCACGCCATATTATGTCGGCAAGGGAAAAGGAAAACGTATCACACAGAAGCATCGTGTTTCCATTCCGAATGATCCGTCAAAAATTGTGCTCGTTTTTGAAAATTTGGACGAACAGACCGCTCTGGCAAAAGAGATGGAACTCATCTCAAAATATGGACGTGTCGATCTCGGAACGGGAATATTGCGAAATCTGACTGTCGGCGGCGATCAACCTCCAGATTGGACCGGAAAGAAACACAGAGACGATACACGACAGACACTCAGTGAATTCAGAGTCGGCAAAACATATGAAGAGTTGATGGGCGAAGAGAAAGCTCGTGAAATTCGACAGAAAAAATCTGACGCTTGGATGGGCCAAGAGGCGTTCAACAAGGGCAAGAAAATGGAAGAATATATGGGAGAGGAACGAGCACTCGCTCATAAGCAGCATCTTCGTGAGTTGAACGAAGGCTCAAAAAATCCTTTTTTTGGAAAGCAACACTCATCAGAGCAACGGCAGCGCAAGAGTGATGAAAAAGCAAACGCCGAAATGATGACGTGCCCACACTGCGACACGCAGGTTGCCCATATGAACTATGGTCGGTGGCACGGTGACAACTGCAAGCTTGTCGCAGAACGAAAGCCACGAGCAAAAAAAGAATGCTTGCACTGCAAGGGTGTATTCGCAATCAACACAATAGGACAACACATGAACAAATGCAAGGACAAAAAATGAACACTCAAAGACACATAATAGGCGTGAGTGGATTTCAAGGCAGCGGCAAAGATACGGTTTCGGATTATCTCGTGAACACGCATGGATTTGCCAGAATAAGCTTTGCGGGCGTCATCAAAGACATTGCAGCCTCAATTTTCGGCTGGGACAGATCAATGTTGGAAGGCAGAACCAAAGCATCACGAGAATGGAGAGAATATATCGATCCATGGTGGGCAGAAAAACTCAACATGCCCAACTTCACTCCACGATGGGTGCTTCAGAATTTCGGTACCGAATTGTTCAGAAATCATTTCCATCCTGACATCTGGATTCACAGTGTCGAACACAAACTCTTGAACACCTCTGACAATATTGTCATTTCTGATGTGCGTTTCCCAAATGAAATCAAGTCGATCAAAGAAGCTGGTGGTCTGATGATTCGCACTCATCGTGGTCCCGACCCAAGTTGGTATCAAGATGCACTCGACACAAACTTGGGCATTTCACAGGCAATGAAGTTTCGATCTGACGTACACCCAAGTGAATGGGCATGGATCGGCACTGACTTTGATGCTGTCTTGAACAATGACGGTACAATCGATGATCTATACGCACAGGTCAGTGATCTGCTTCTAAATCACCAGGCTTCCAAATAGTCTGCGTTCGTTTCACAACTTCAACGCAGTTCAAGCACACAGTGCGTAGATTCGTCAGCGCACTGTTGTTCAAGTTCCCATCGATATGATGCACTGTCATTTGCGTGGGATACTTTGCTTTGAATCTGCAAATATCACATATCGTCTTCTTGATATAGCCGTTCGTTTTCCAACGAGGCTCAACGGCTCTTAATCCCTTATTTTTGCGAATGCACACGCCACAACGACTACGAAAATATCGTTTGTCGTTGCGATAGTATGCTGGCGCTCTGGGATTCTTCCCGCAAATTTTACAAAGTGGTCTCATAAGACTATTTATATAACAACTCTACTAGTAGAGTGCCGTTGTAGCGTCTTTTTTCGCCTTCCTGATAAATATTGTTATGGAATGGTGTCGGCGTGATGCCGATCCCTACATTGAATACTATAAAATTTTAGGAGAAAACAATGGCTCTAGTATCGCCTGGTGTACAAGTAACAGTTATCGATGAAAGTCAATACTTGCCCGCACCCCCAGCATCGGTTCCTCTCATTGTATTGGCTACCGCTCAGAATAAAACAGATGCCTCTGGCGTAACTATCGCCCCTGGTACATTAGCAGTTAATGCTAATAAGCTATACGCAGTTACAAGTCAGCGTGACCTAGTTACATACTTTGGCACACCCTACTTTTACAAGACAACTGATGGCACACCAATTCAGGGTTATGAACTCAACGAATACGGTTTGCTAACAGCATACTCAGTGCTAGGACAGTCAAATCTATGTTACGTTATTCGTGCTAACATTGACTTGACATCACTAAAGGGTTCAGTAGGACGTCCTTCAGCAGCACCAAAAGATGGTTCATATTGGTTGAATACTACACTAAGCACATACGGTGTGTTTCAGTTCAGTCAGTCCTCAGGCATTTTCACTGCTCAAGCTCCAATTATCATTACTGATATCAACAATGTTACTGGTTCTACAGGTCAGCCTATTCAATCATTGGGCAACATTGGTAGCTATGCAATCAGCTTGACAGAACAGTACGGTGCACCATCATCATACGGTACATACTGGTTCAAGAACTATCAGAACACATGGGTAATCGTAGGCAGCCCAGCATGGCAAGCATCATGGCCAACAGTTCAGGGCACCGCAACTCCAGTTTCTATCAGTGCTGGTAGCATTATTATCAACGGTATTACAGTTGCAGTTCCAGTAACTAACACAGTTATCGGTCTAGTTGGCGCAATCAATGCCGCTAACATTCCTGCTGTTACTGCCGAAGCAATTGACGGACGTTTGCAATTGTTCATGTCAGTAGGCACAACAATGACAATCGGTGGCACAGCGGGTGTATTGAGTGATCTAGGTGTTTCAGCCGGAACATACTATACTCCAGCAACGGTCTATGGTACTAACGCTCAGCAACCTCTATGGCGCTCGACAGATGCTCAACCACACCCAACAGGTTCAATTTGGGTCAAGACAAACACACCTAACTTAGGTACAAGTCTTGTTGTTGGTCGTTACAATGCAGCAACAGCTACATACGCTAACAAGAATGTTCAACTGTCAACAAGTGACTGGGTAATCAACAACATTCTAGACGCTACTGGTGGCGCAGCAATTCCTGCAAACACAGTATACGCTCAGTATGATTTCAACAGTGAAGACGTTGCAGCTCCATTCCAACTATTTGCTCGTGCATCAATTGGTGCCAGCACATTTGTTGGTACATCAACTACTCCGACATTTGCAAACAACGCTACGTTCAACGTGTACGTTAGCACACCAGCAAGCTCGTCATTGAGTGGCCCATATGCAGTTACAATGCCAGCATCAGGTACACTGGGCGCAACAGCATTCGTGACAGCTTGGGCAGCAGCAGCGATTCCTGACACAGTTGCGGCAGTTGCAACCACAGGCGCAATCACACTGACTCACTCATACGGCGGCGTCATTATTCTTGATGATCAAGGCGTAACAAGTCCAGCATCAGCAGTTACTGCCGCTGGTTTCACAATCAACACTAACGCTACAACACCAGACGGTTGCGTAGGCGCTAAGTGGGGCCCTTTCCAAACAATCTCTTATAGTGCTTTGGCAACAACAGGCGGAAGTGGTTCAGGTCTAACTCTTAACGCTATAACAACAGGTTATACACCTACATTTACCATTGACGCTCCTGGTTCAGGATACGTAGTTGGTGATTTAGTAACTGTTACTGGTGGTGGTTCATTATCATCACCCTATATTGTACAAGTTACTGCTGTAACAGGCGGTGGAATCCCATCAACAATAATTTGGTACTCAAGCGTTGCTACTCCACAGTACTCAGTACAATTGAGTAAGTGGCAGATTTTTGAATACACACCTAATCAAATCTCTCCAGTGGGCGCACCAACAAATGGTACACCATGGTACTACAGCGTAGTTGATCAAGTCGATATCATGACCAACGTTGCTGGTGTATGGAAAGGTTATTTGAATGTATCATACAACTCAGCCGGTCTACCACAAGTATCAGGTGTTCCAGCAACTGATCCAAAGGGTCCGATTGTTCGTGCTTCAGCACCAACAGTTCAAAGCGACAACTCACCACTAGTATACGGTGATATTTGGATCGACGTTAGTGATCTAGAAAATTATCCAGTGATCAATCGTTGGCAGAATTTCAACGGTACAGATCAATGGGTTCTGATCAACAACACCAATCACACTACCGAAAACGGTATTGTGTTTGCTGATGCTCGTTGGGGTGACGCAGGTACAATCAACCCAATCGATGATCCAATTCCAACAATCGTATCGTTGCTTACAAGCGACTATCTTGATCTAGACGCACCTAATGCTGAACTGTATCCACAGGGTACACTATTGTTCAACACACGTCGTAGCGGATACAACGTCAAAGAATACATGGTCAATTACTTCAATGGAACAACATTCCCTGACCAAACATTGCCCGAGTACACAGACGCTTGGGTAACAGTCAGTGGTCTACAAGCCAATGGCGCACCATATATGGGTCGTTTGGCACAACGTGCTATGGTTGTCAAAGCTCTACAAACAACAATTGACACTAACACGCAGATTCGTGACGAAGATACATTCTTCAACTTGTTGGCATGCCCTAACTACTGTGAAACACAGCCTAACATGGTAACACTAAACAATGATCGCAATCAAACTGCGTACATTGTCGGTGATACTCCAATGACTCTTGCTCCTAACGGACAAACAATCATTAACTGGGCACAAAACACAGCAGGTGCAACATCAACTAGCATTCAAGGTCTAGTTACTCGTGATACATACTTGGGCATTTACTACCCAAGCGGCATTGCAAGTGATCTAACTGGTATGCAAGTTGCAGTTCCACCAAGTCACATGATACTGTCTACAATGATTTACAATGACAAAGTTGCTTATCCATGGTTTGCTCCAGCGGGTCAGCGTCGTGGTATTATCTCTAACGCTACAAATATCGGTTATATCGATTCAAAAACAGGTTTGTTTGTTGTTGATAAGAACAACCTTGATTTGCGTAACGTTGAGTACACAAACTTCATTAACCCAATTACACAGTTCAGAAACGTTGGACTGTTGAACTACGGTAACAAAAACAGCTTTGATAGTCAAAGCGCACTTGATAGAACAAACGTAGCTCGTTTGATCAACTATCTGCGTACACGTCTAGCGATTGCTGTTCGCCCATTCTTGTTTGAACCAAACGATGCGATCACTCGTAGTCAGGTTCGTGCAATTTGTGCAACATTGTTGGCAGACGTTCAGAGCAAACGTGGTGTATACGACTATCTAGTAGTCTGCGATACATCAAATAATACTCCAGAGCGTATTGACAGAAACGAACTATGGATTGACGTTGCGATTGAGCCAGTCAAGGCAGTCGAATTTATCTATATCCCAATTCGTATCTTGAACACCGGTGCTATTGCAGCACTGGCAACGAATGGTTAATGAAACGGTGACCGAGAAATCGGTCACTATTTCTAATGATAAATAGAATATAGGAGAAATATAATGGCTTTCAGTTCGATTTCAAAAATGACAGTCCCAAGCCCAGGAAACATACCGAATCCTCAGGGTCTGTTGATGCCGAAATTGCAATATAGATTCAGAATCTTGTTTGACAATTTTGGAGTTAATCAGCCAACCACAGAATTAACAAAACAAGTTATTGACTTTTCACGTCCAAACGTAGAGTTTCCAGAAATCGCTGTTGAGATTTACAACAGTCGCTACTATCTTGCTGGTAAGCCAGCATGGCAAGCAGTTACGCTCAATGTGCGTGACGATGCTAGCGGTCAAGTTCAGCGTTTAGTAGGCGAGCAGATTCAGAAACAATTCGACTTCAGCGAGCAAGCTTCTGCTGCTGCTGGTATCAATTACAAGTTTGGCTTGAATTGTGAGATTCTAGACGGCGGTAACGGTAACTTCCAACCAAACGTACTTGAAGTTTGGCAGCTTTACGGTTGCTATATCGCAAGTGCTAACTACAATCAGTTGTCATATGGCGCAAACGAGCCTGTTACTATTGCTTTAAGTATCAGATTCGATAATGCTGTTCAGACTCCAACTGACAATGCTCTGGCAATCAACTTCGGTGGTGTTGGTCAGAACGTTGGTCGTAGATACGGTACTGGTGTTAGCGGTATTGGTAATCCAGACGGAACTACATAATAGTACGACATGGCCGGATTCTTTCAAGCAGGTCTAAAAGCTACCGATCCAAAAGGCATTAGTCTTAAGGACTATCGTCATGCTGCCAAGATTTTTGGAAGTGACGGTTTTAAAAATGCTCCAAAGTTTAAATGGTTATTTCACGTTTACTTTGAGATCAACAAAGACTTTCTAAGCAATAGTCAGTTTGGATTTCCACCTGACTACTTGCCTGGACTCTTAGTAAAAAACATCAACTTACCCAAGTACTCGATTGCTGTTTCAGAAATGAATCAGTACAATCGCAAGCGTTATGTTCAAACAAAACTAACCTATGATGCAATTACAGTTACGTTTCATGATGATAACGGCGGAACAATCAGAGACTTGTGGTACAAATATTTTAGTTACTACTACAATGACCCAAGTGCTCCGCTAAATAGTACTGATATAGATTCTACAATAGCAGAACTAAATCGTAGAAACACGTATGACCCTGACATTACAGGCAACGAAAGATGGGGATACAAAGCCGATCCAACTGATACTTCGACCTCATTGACAACTGGAATTGCCAAAGTTCCGTTTTTTAGATCAATAAAAGTATACGGGTTCAATCAGCACAGCTTTGCATTGTACGAACTTATCAACCCAATCATTGAACGTTTTGAACACGACACCTATGACTACTCTCAAGGTCAGGGCGTTATGGAAAATCGCATGACTATTCGTTACGAAACCGTCAAGTATCAACAGGGTGCTCTTGATGGACAAGATCCATCCGCTGCCGTTCGTGGATTTGGTCTTGATGGTAAGTATGACAAACTAACTAGTCCTATCATGGTTCCTGGTGCTAATAGCGAGATACTAGGCACAATCGGTCTTGTGGATTCGAACGGCGGAGGTTCAGAAGATTTAAAAAATCTTTATAGAAATGCCAGTGTTCCTAACTCAGTACAAGATGCAGTTAAAAATCCAGAGTCAAATTACCTTGCTGCACAGAAGAAACTTATAGATGGAGCAGTAAACGCATCAACAAACCCAGACACAGTTAGAAGTCAGTTTAATCTGCCAAGTTCATCTAGCGTCAATGGCCCAACTGCTCAAGATGGTCAATCAAATAACTGGCCAAGCAAATCAGCTACTCCTATTCTAACGCCTGCCAATAATCCAATCGTATAATTCTATGCTAAATACAGCATAGGAGAATAAAATGGCAACAGCTTCGACAATATCAACATTTGATCAGTTCTACGATTTTAAACTAGACGTAGGCGCAGATCAATATGAAGTCGTGTATTCATTTTTCAAAGCATACACTAACTCGATTACAACCGCACAGTCATTTACATCAACGCTGTTTGCAATTGCTCAAAAAACGCAGATCAATGTACTTGATCTACTAGAAACATTCAAGGGTGCAGATGGAGACAGTATCAAAGTCAGTTTGACAATGGCATACTATCTAAACTCTGTCAACAGTAAAACGGTAATGTTTGGTGTGAACAATCTTGTGTCACCTAACAATTTAATTCAACGAAACATAGTGCAATAATGGCAAAATATGCACAGGGCGTTTTTGTTCCTAAGAATCCACAAAAGTATATTGGCACTAAGAAGATAACATATCGCAGTGGTTGGGAACTTACGTTCATGATGTTTGCTGACGGTAACGATAAAGTTGTCAAGTGGGCAAGCGAGTCCGTACAGATACCCTACAAAAATCCACTGACAGGCAAGCAAACAATTTATATCCCTGACTTCTTAATAGTCTATCAAGACAAGACCGGCAAACAAATTGCTGAACTCATTGAAATAAAACCCAAAGCACAAACAATGATCACTGAAAAGACACGCAGTGCTCGTGACAAAATGGCAGTTGTAGTCAATCATGCCAAGTGGGGCGCAGCAAAAGCATGGTGTGCCAGACAGGGTATTTCATTCCGTGTAGTGACAGAGGATGATATCTTCTACAGTGGCAGAAGATAACTAAATAAACTACTATGACAAAAAAACTAGAAGAACTTTTTTTTGGCGATGAAGATGATGACTCGCAATCATTGAATGAGCCTATACTACCGCAAGAAGATATTGAACAAGCTGAACTGGATAAACCAGCCACGCCAATGGTAAGTCAACGAACGCTAGACACAATCGAGAAAGTAGAAAACGCACTGCCTCAAGTTCGTGGTCTAGAAGCTAGCGATACTGAGATGGATGATTTGTCTGCACTTGCAAAAGAAGCATTCAACAATCTCATGGACTTAGGTATGCAAGTTGATTCACGTTTTTCCGCTGAGATATTCAACTCAGCATCATCGATGCTAGGTCATGCTATCACAGCAAAGACAGCAAAAGTCAACAAGAAACTTAGAATGATTGACTTACAACTCAAACAAGCAGAGCTAAACAGAAAACTAAACGTAGCGGCAGCAAAACCAACGCACCCAAGCGATGATAAACTACCACTAGGCACTGGAAGTGTGTTGAATCGTGATGAACTGATCAAGATGATATTGAGTCAGAACAGCACCGACGCAACTAAACCAGACAAAAAAGATAAATAAGTAATAGAATAGAGGAATTACAAGATGAAATCATTTCGTCACTATCTAATGGAAAGTGTAAGAACTTACCACTACAAAATTAAGATTGCTGGTCAACCAGACAAGAACTGGCTTGACATGTTTTGCTATAACCTACAGAAATTCGACCCTGTAAAGATCGGCAATCCAAAAACAACTCCTATTCAAAAAGACCCATACGGCTTTCCAGGACTAGAGAATCAATCAGTTACAATGATTGACGTTGAGTTCAAATACCCAGCAATTGAGCCAATGATTAAGCAAGTTGCACGTCTACTCAACTATGATGAGAACTTAGTTCGCATGATTCAAGCTGACTACGATGACAGTATCGACGGTGAGCAGGACATGTACTCGAATCAAATGAAAGAAAGTCCAATTCTAACACACGAAGAAATGGATGACAATGGAAAAGAAGCCGCAAAAGCATACGGCGAACAGTACATTCCGGAAATCTTCAAAGACTATGAGCAGAAGAAGATCAAGATGACTGGCCCACAAGTAAAAGATGCAATAGACATTCGCAAAATTCCAGGGAACACTGAAAGTCCCATGAGCAAAATCAAACGACCACCTAAGCCAGAAACGGGCTTTAGTAGTGGTGCTAAATATAAATAAATTGGGACTACAAAATGGATATCAGAAACTTACTCAACAAAATCAGTCAGCTAGACGAAGCCACTGACCTAAAATCAATACCAGAAGGTAAATGCAATGAATGCGGTGGTATGCTAAGTGAATGCGGCCATGGTATGCTTGAAGAAGGCGCAATGAAGCGTTGGCTTGAAGACGAAGCACTTAGAATGGAAAAAGAAGATTTCGTCGCAAACGCAGCAGAGTACGGCATGGAAGCTGAAGAAGCGGCACAATGGTGGGACAACATCAACGGCGTGGGAATATTTGACGAAAGTATTCCTGTACACAAGCCAGTTACTCCTCGTGTCACAGACTTCAGCTCAGACGACGAAGAAGGCGAGACATGTCCTGAGTGTGACGGTGCAGGTTGCCCTGAGTGCTACGGTGACGAACACGTAGATCGTGCTCATGATCATGCTCAAGGTATTCAACGTGAAAGTGATTACGATGATGACGAAAACCACAAAGGCAATCCAGTTGTGAACGCTATTCTTCGTCGTGTTATGAATAGCACACGTCATAATTTACTACATGCGTACGGTCCACGTGCAGTCATGGATGCAGTTCAAGATATGGCCCAGCAAGTAGGCAATGTTGATGAGATCGGTAGCAGTGATGTTAGTGGTTGGGTAGAACAAGTGACTCAAGCACTACAGCGTAGTCATCCTCAAGAAATTGGTGAGGGCGAAATGTCGTCACGCAAGGGCGACAACGGTGAAACAATTCGTCGTCACACAGCAAAAGCTGGCGGATACGGTCGCAAGATCGACAAAGACGATGAGTCAGGCGACAAGTTTCACTCATCAGACATTGATGACACAGACGATGAACCGGCAGCAGCATCAGCAGTCAAGCGTGGTCGTGGACGTCCTCGTATCGGCGCAGACAGTGACACAGGTGAAGTCAAGAAGTTTGACACTGACACACTGGCATCATGGATCATTGGCAACAAGCCAAAGAATATGGACAAGATTGGCAAAGTATCACACGTTCACAAACTAAAAGAATACATGCAACAAATTGAAAGCATGAAGAATGATGTACGTTCAATCAAAGAAGTTGCAATCGGTGGAACAGGTACTCAAACTGCGAATCAGCAACCACAAGCAGGACAACCAGCAGCACAGGCAGGTCAACCAGCAGCACAGACTGGTCAACCAGCAGGTACAACACCACAGCCAGCAAAAGTTATGGCCGGTGGAAAAGTTGCAGGCACTGCTCCAACACCACAAGCAGCATCACAAGCAACACCTATCATCACAAGAATGCAAAATGATCAAAAGCAACTTGCAAAATTGGGAGTCGCACAAGTTCAAGAATCACTTGCTGACACAATGAACAAATTCTCAGCAGCACTTGATACTCCACGCAAAAAGCGTCAATTGAACGAAAGCAAACTGTCAAAGATTGAGCTTGTCATGGAAGGAACACTGGAAGAAATTCTGCAAGTGTACCCACACGAGCACAAAATGTGTCAAGAAGGCTGGGGCATGGACGAAGCAATGTTTGAAGCATTGTGTGATCACTATCATCGTGAGGGCAAGATTCCACGCAAAGTATGGCATGGTCCCATGGAAGAACTTCGCAATCATATTGAAGAATGCTACATGCAAGACACACAGCAAATCATGGGCGAGGGTAAGTTTGGTTCAGCACACGATGAAGAAGTTGGTGACGAAGAAGATGCCGATTTTGAACCGCAGGGTGATGGTGAAGAACCATATTCATCAGACGAAGATGTTTTTTATCCTCATGATGTAGATGATGTTGACGAAGGCGCAATCGGCTCAATGGTCGGTTCAGCAGCAGGAGAAACACTGGGTGCAGCAGCGGGTCCATTGGGTTCAATGGTTGGCGGCGCAATCGGTGGAGAAATCGGTGACAAAGTAGGCGACATGTTCGACGAAGAAGCACCTGCAACAGTATCAAACCCATACAACCCATCAGCAACTCCAATCAAGGGCGTCTCAACTGAGGGCGATGACTTGATGAGAGAGCTAGATGAAGAGCTAGACAGAATATTGACCAAGGAAAATTCAATGTACGAATCAAAGAAACCTAGTGCTGGCATGTCGGCAAAAGAAAAATCAGCCGTTGCAAAGAAAGCACACAAGGGTGGAGACATCGGTAAACCTGGAAAGGGTTTCGAGAAAGTTGCGGCAAAAGCAGCAAAAACATACGGCAGTGCTGAGAAGGGCAAGAAAGTTGCAGCAGCAGCCATGTGGAAAAACGCAGCACATCAAAAACACGAAAGCGTTGAAGAGTCACAGTTGAACGAACTGTCACCACAAACGCTGAAATCGTATCAAGATAAAGCAGAACTGGGTCCTGAAATGGACAAATTTAAAAAAGGCGTACCAGACAAATTCAAACAGAGATTTGACGGTAATCTTCGTGCCTCTGCAAAATTGAATCAGAAAGAACATGAGGCATCACAAGTCAACGAACTGTCACCACAAACGCTGAAATCGTATCAAGATAAAGCAGCCAAATCGGCTGGAGAACAAGCAGTCAACGGCGGCGGCTCTGGTAAGTTTGGACAAAGACTGGGCGGCTTGATGAAAGCTGGCGACAAATTGGCAAAACAAGAGCCAATGACAAACGAAGCAACAGACGATGACTACGATCAAGCAGCAATTGCCAAGGGCAAGCGTGGTCGTGATGCTCGTGACAACCCAATGAAAGCTGTAGCTCTTGCGAAAAAGACGCCGGCAGCACAAGCGGCAAAGAAAAAACTTGAAAAAGTCGGACAGTATGGCAACTCAATCAAAGAATCAGGATACGATTCAAGTGGAGCATACGACAAGTGGGATCCAAAACACCCTGCTTTCAAAAAGAACTATGATAAATTCAAGAAGACACATCCTGATGCAACACTGAAAGACTATATTGCCAGCTTG
>JGI24890J29729_1000561_pt1 | contig 22532 bp, 21 predicted proteins | sample FreactcultureFD7_FD_29729 | JGI IMG/M metagenome (IMG submission 29729)
TTCGTGGTTCAGATGCATTTGTTATTCAAAGCCACGCCGCTCCTGTTAATAAGCAAATTATGGAGCAGCTCATCATGGTGGACGCCCTTAAGCGCGCATCTGCTAAACGCATCACAGTTGTGGCGCCGTTCTATGGATATGCCCGTCAAGATAAGAAGCACAGAGGCCGTGAGCCAATCTCAGCGCGTCTTATGGCAGATCTCTTTAAGACGGCAGGTGCTGATCGTCTGATGGTTGTCGATCTTCACACATCACAAATTCAAGGTTTCTTTGATGGTCCTGTCGATCACTTATTCGCGCTACCTCTTTTAACAAATTATGTAGGAAGCAAAGTTGATCGTTCAAGACTCACGATCGTCTCACCTGACTCAGGACGCGTGCGCGTTGCTGAGCGTTGGTCAGATATGTTGGGCGGAGTTCCCATCGCTTTCATTCACAAAACTCGTGACCCACGGATTCCAAATGAATCAATAACAGGCCGCGTCGTTGGTGATGTGAAGGGAATGACCTGCGTAGTCATCGATGACATGATCGATACTGCAGGAACTATTACTAAGGCCGTTGACGCCCTCTTTGAAGATGGCGCAAAGGAAGTAATTGTTGCCGCCACCCACGCGGTTCTCTCTGGTCCTGCAGTAGAGCGTTTGAAGAATTCTCGGGTGAGTGAAGTTATTGTCACAAATACTCTGCCAATCCCTGAGGAAGCTAAATTTGACCGTTTGACCGTGCTCTCGATCGCTCCACTACTTGGCCGGGCAATTCGGGAAGTCTTTGAAGATGGCTCAGTCACAAGCCTCTTCGACGGCCATTCCTAAAGCCTGAACTCTCAATTTGTAAATCTGCCCTCCGATTCGCTAACCTAGCGACTCGTTCCGGCGAGGGATAGAAATATCCGTAATCGACGGGTTCTCTCTTGGAACGTGATGTGTCCGTTTATTAAGAGCAGAGAACCTGAAGGAGCAAATTAAATGGCCGAGATAACAATCAACGGCGCCAAGCGCACCAACTTTGGTAAAGGTGCATCACGTCGTGATCGCAAGGCTGGTCTTGTTCCTGCAGTGATTTATGGTCACGGTGAGAATCCACAACACGTCTCACTTCCTGCACGCGAACTCGGAACTGCTTTGAAGTCTTCTAACGTTCTGCTTGATGTCGTATTTGAAGGAAAGACAGAGCTCACACTTCCAAAGTCAATTACTAAAAATGCCTTGACTGGAATTCTTGAGCATATTGATTTAGTTATCGTTCGCCGTGGTGAGCGCGTAACCGTAGATATTCCAGTTCACACAACTGGTGAGTTTGATAAAGATGGAATTCTTGAGCACGTTAACAACACAATTGCTGTTGAAGTTGAAGCAACATCTATTCCACAGTTCCTTACATTGGATCTTGATGGACTCGGTGTTGGTCAGAGCCGTTATGCCAAGGATGTTGTTCTTCCAGATGGCGTGACACTTGTTTCTGATCCAGATATGGGTGTTGTTCACTTATCTGAGCGTTCAGCTGTTGTCGAAGAAGTACCTGTCGTTGCTGCTGCTGAAGGCGCAGAAGGTGCAACAGATGCTCCTGCTGCTGACGGCGATGCTGCGAAAGAATCAACAGATAAGAAGTAGTCTTTTTTCATGGCTGATCGCTGGTTAGTTTTCGGACTCGGAAACCCCGGCGATCAATATGCCAAAACTCGTCACAATATTGGGCAAATGGTCATCGACTATATGGCCGCTAATTCTAAATTTTCAACACATAAATCTNGTACTCAAATCGCAGATATTCGCGTTGCTGGTCAATCAGTCACACTCGCAAAATCACAGCTCTATATGAATGAATCTGGCGCGCCATGCAAAGCGTTAGCCGATTTTTATAAAATTACGCCAAATAATCTCATTGTGATCCATGACGAATTAGATATTCCATTTAACACAATTCGCCTGAAGCTTGGTGGTGGAGATAATGGTCATAACGGACTCAAAGACATCACTACACATTTTTCTAGTTCAGATTATTACCGCGTAAGAATAGGAATTGGCAGGCCAGTTGGCCCAGGAGATCCTGCAGATTTTGTTCTTAAACCTTTCACATCAACNGAGAAGAAAGATCTGGAAGATTTGATTGCTAGGGGAGCGGAAGTAGTCGAAACACTTATTGAAAAAGGCTTAGAATCAGCCCAACAAGATTTTAATAATAAGTGAACACAAAGCCCGCTAGTGCTTCATGGCTTCCAGCTTTTGCCATTCTTGGAATTACATGGGGAGCTTCCTTTCTCTTTATTAAATGGGGATTAGTAACCCTCACATCTGTTGGCGTTGCCTTCATGCGNGGCTTTATTGGCGCGCTGGCGCTTATTATTTATTGTTTAGTAACCAAGACGCCACTTCCAAACAAACTTGCCCATTGGGGCCATTTGGCTGTCGTGGCACTTTTTCTTAATGCCGCTCCTGGCTTTCTCTTTGCATACGCAGAGACACATGTCAGTAGTGTGATGGCGGGTTTACTTAATGCAACTACACCTCTCATGACTGTGCTTGTTGTGAGTATTGGATTTAGAGAGCAGAAGATCAATATCAATCAGGGCATTGGTGTTGTGATTGGCTTTATTGGGATTGTGCTCATTACGGGAGCACTCAGTGGTTTAAGCAGCAATGACTGGAAAGGAGTTATCGCTCTGGTGTGTGGAACGATTGGATATGGTATTTCAATGCCATATGCCAAGCGCCATGTGGCAAACTTAAATTACCCAGGACCTTCACTCGCTGCTGCGCAAGTAACATGTTCGGTAGTGCTGCTGGCGCCAATTGCGCTAACTGTTGGAATTACTCATAGCGCGTGGAACAGTAAATCGATCTGGGGAATGCTCATTCTTGGGGCTATNGGAACTGGCTTTGCCTATATTTGGAATTANAAGGTGGTTAGAGCTGCTGGCAGTGTTGTTGCAAGCACCGTCACATACATAACTCCAGTTATTGCAACTATTTTAGGTATCTGGCTTCTAGGTGAATCTTTTAAAATCACACAACTTATTGGCGGCGCTCTTGTACTTTTATCAGCAGCCCTTGTTCAAAAGCGAATTGCTTTTTTTAAATCAACCAGTATTTCTTAAGCCTGCTGCAACACCATTAATAGTAAGAAGTAGCGCGCGGCGAAGAAGCGGATCAGGATTTGCNGAAGCACGNACTTGTTCAAGTAGAGAGATCTGCAAAAGATGTAAAGGCGCAAGATATGCATCGCGAATTGTCAGTGTGCGGGCAAGTATTGGCTGATCACCCAAAATTTCATTCTTCTTTGTCAGCAACTTGATCTCTTCTTGTGTGAGAGCAAATTCTGCTTCGATCGTATCTAAGAAATGATGAAGTGAAGGATCTGCAAGACGCGTGACGTATTTACGAGCCATGACAAGATCTGTTTTTGCAGCAGTCATCTCAACGTTAGAGATAAATGTTCGGAAGAAATGCCAGTCTTTAAGCATTCTGGTTAATACTTCATCGTAACCAGCAAGACGAGCAGCTTTAAGTCCTGAGCCCACACCAAACCAACCGGGAACAATCTGCCGAGATTGTGTCCATCCAAATACCCAAGGAATAGCCCGCAATGATCCAATGCCACCTGCTGCACCATCGGGCCTACGAGATGGGCGTGAACCTAAGAACATATCTCCGAGTTGTTCCACGGGAGTTGATGCATAGAAATATGCAGGAAGATCTGGGTGATCAACGAGATCACGGTATGTTTTAAATGAATGATCACTCACCGCATCCATGCATGCACTCCATTTAGCGAGATCTTCTGCTGATTGGCGGGGAGCACGGTTAAGAATGGTTGCTTCAAGGGCCGCGGCAAGTGAGAGTTCAACGTTCTCTCTGGCAAGTGCAGGAAGAGCATATTTATCACTGATGACTTCACCTTGTTCGGTCATCTTTACTTGGCCATCGATTGATCCCCATGGAAGAGCAATCAGCGCATCATAGGTTGGGCCGCCACCTCGTCCTACTGAGCCGCCACGGCCATGGAATAAGCGAAGCTTCACACCATGTTTAATTGCAGTGTCGCGTAATTTTCTTTGAGCTTTATGGATCTCCCATTGTGATGTAGCAATNCCAGCATCTTTATTGGAATCTGAATATCCGAGCATGACCTCTTGAATATCTCCCCGGTTCTTCACAAGTTTTCTATAGTCAGGATCAGAGAGCAGCGCATTTAAAATCGTATCTGCCGCACGCAGTTCAGCAACGGTTTCAAGAAGTGGGGCGAAGCCGATCTTTGCTTGCTCAGGTGTTACTAACCCTGCCCGTTTTGCTAATTCAACTGCAGCGAGGACATCTTCGTGAGATTTAGTCATAGAGATGATGTATGTCTCGATGACCTCCGGACCAAACTTTTCAATGAGATCATTGATGGCNATAAACGTTGCGATAGTTGCTGCAGCCTGAGCATCTAGCTTCTCTGGGTTTGCTGCAAGCTGAGCAAGTGCATGGTGATGGGCATCTGAATGCTCACGAATATCCATCGTTGCATGGGTAATACCAAAGCTAGATACCGCGCGGATTAAACGCTCAAGANGCCCATGAGCAATGAGTTCACCTTTATGTGTCAAAAGTGAGTCACGCATCAACATCAGATCAGCGAGTAATTCAGCGGTGTTCTCATAGTCACGTCCTGGTGCATGAGGAGCACCCGCGCTATGACGACGTTGGGTCAAGATCAACTTGTGCCGAATAGCAGTTGCTTTAAGGCGATATGGTTCTTCAACGTTGAGACGTTTAAAGCGCTCTTCAATCTCTGGAAGGTTTGCTAAATCTGAAGCAACAGAAGTTTTGAGTTCATCTGAGGCCCCTGCAATACGTGTGGAGACAGAGAGTGCTTGGCGCAAAGGATCAAGAGCCGTGAGCATTGCACGAATGAAGTGACCCACTTGCAGTGTAATCGCAGATTGGGTGACAGATGCCGTGATATTTGGGTTTCCATCACGGTCTCCGCCAATCCAAGTTCCGAAAGATAAAGGACGAGATGTGGGTTCGATCTTTACACCTAAACGCTCTAATTCTCTGGCAAAATCATCAAGAACTGTTGGCACAGTAATAACAAATAAATCATCTAAGTAATAAAGAGCATTCATAGCTTCATCAAGAGGCTCGGGCCGGCCCAAACGAAGTTCATCGGTTTGCCAGAGCAGATCCACAGCTTCGGCTAGGCCGCGCTCNCGTTCACTACTTTTTTTATCATCAAGTAGTACAGCGATGCTGCCAAGTTTGCTAAGAACTGAACGTCGCGCTGCTTCAGTTGGGTGAGCTGTGAAAACAGGCCTGACAGAGAACTCTTGCATCCACTTCGCAATATCTTTTTGTGTGAAATCTTTATGCTCAGATTGAGCTTTGAGAATGTTATCTACTGCCCTAGAGATCCATGATCCGCTCTCTTCACGTTCCTCGCTTAGAACTCTGGCGCGGTGCACTTGTTCTGCAACGTTTGCAAGGTTGAAGTAAGCGTTAAAAGCACGTACTAATTGCACNCTATCTTTGACGTCAAGGTTTTTAAGAATTTCTTCTCCACCGCCACTTCTTACTTCGCGGCGAACAGATTCAACAAGATCTAGAAGATCTTGCCCTTCCTGGCGGACCAAACTTTGCCCGAGTAGATCTGCAAGTTTGCGCACATCACTGCGCAGCTCTTGGTCATCGCGAGCGACGCCGCCCGCATCTCTGGCCTGCTTTTCTGACTGGGTCACAGATGTAATTCTGCCATCTATTAGGCGCGCTAGAATTCAATTACATCTTCACCCCCGTATCCATTGGATTCGGGGGTATTAGCCGTTATGGAAGGAGTGTTATGAGTACTCAGAAAACACTTATCACAGCCTTCTCCCACATGAAGGTGGACCAAAGTACTCAGCACTTAGCTGCAATTCCTTCTGCTACAGGNCTCTTACTGGCACAGCGCTCTTTAANATCTCCGATTCTCGTTGTTTGCTCTTCATCACGGAGAGCTTCTGAAATCATTGATGAGTTAGATACATATCTGGGGATTGGCTCAGCTGTTGAATTTGATCCCTGGGAGACCTTGCCTCACGAAAAACTGAGTCCAAAATCTGACACAGTAGCCAAGCGCGTGAAGATGCTGACCGATCTTGCTGCACACAAAATTATTATTACTTCGGTTCGCGCCCTTATCCAACCTATTAATAAAACTATTACAGAAACTGATTTGCCAAGTCTTTCAAAAAATAAAAAGATCTCTATGCAATTACTTATCGAAAACGTTGAGCTCTTTGGTTATAGCCGCACCGATCTTGTTGAACGACGCGGAGATTATGCGGTGCGAGGGGGAATCGTTGATCTTTTCTTGCCAGATGCTGATCACCCAGTACGTATTGATTTCTTTGGTGATGAGATCGATGAGCTTTCATGGTTCACGGTTGCCGATCAACGAACATTTGAAGAAGTTCGCCAGAGTCTTGTGATTTACCCGTGCAGGGAAATACTTCTCACAAGTGATGTGAAAAAGCGTGCCTCTTATCTTGAAAGTGAATTTCCACAAGTGGCAGAAATGGCTCACAAACTTGCCCAAGGAATTTATGTTGACGGAATGGAATCACTTCTTGGTGCGCTCTCTAGCGAACTTGTTTCTCTCATTGATCTGTTACCTAAAGACTATGAGGTGATCACACTTGATGCTCCTCGCATTACATCTAGAGCCCTTGATTTAATTATGACGAACAAAGAGTTCTTAGAAGCATCATGGTCAAGTGCTGCAATGGGAGCACATGCACCAATAGATCTCAGTGAACAACTAGAACGTGGGGGATATTTTGAGTTAGATGATTTACCTAGTTCATCTTCTTGGTCATCTATCGATCCATATATCANTGATNCAGAGCAGTTAGCTAAAATCCAAGTTTTTCGTGCCGTTCATACATATGGCGGCAAAGTAGAAGAGATGATTGAAGATACAAGGAAGTGGTTAGCAGATGGGTATTTAATTATTTTTACAGCAGCAGGACCTGGAATTGTTGAGCGTTATGCAAAGCNCTTTCAGGAAAGTGATCTCCCTGTTCGTTTACTGAAGAATTTCTCACCAGATCTGACCCGNGATGCAATATATGTACTCACCACACCTATCGAGCATGGCTTTGCTAGCGATGAATATAAGACGGTATTTATTACTGAAAAGGATATATCAGGCGTTCAAAGTAGCAATAAAGACCAACCACGTATGCCTTCTCGTCGCAAGAAGGCTATTGACCCATTAGAACTTAAGCCTGGTGATTATGTTGTACACGAACAACATGGTGTGGGTAGATACNTCGAATTACTTCAAAGAACAGTAGGCAGCNTTTCTCGAGAATATTTAGTTATTGAATATGCCTCTTCAAAACGCGGACAACCTGCAGATCGTTTATTTGTTCCGACTGATTCACTGGAGCAAATCACGCGCTATGTAGGAGGGGAAGCACCGGCAGTGCATCGCATTGGAGGGGCAGATTGGCAGAATGCTAAGAAGCGTGCCCGCAAAGCAGTTAAACAGATCGCCGCAGAACTTATTCAACTTTATGCCGCGCGTATGAGCGCTCCAGGTTTTGCATTCTCACCCGATACNCCGTGGCAGAGAGAGCTTGAAGCATCTTTTGCCTACGTAGAAACAATCGATCAGCAATCAACAATTGATGAAGTAAAAGCAGATATGCAGCGTTCTTATCCTATGGACAGGGTTGTATGTGGCGATGTGGGGTATGGAAAGACAGAGATCGCCATACGCGCAGCATTTAAAGCTGTGCAAGATGCAAAGCAGGTAGCAGTACTTGTCCCAACAACTCTTCTTGTGCAACAACATTTAAAGACATTTCAGGATCGTTATGCAGGTTTCCCTGTTCGAGTTGCTGGTCTTTCTAGATTTAATACCGCAAAAGAGAGCAAAGAGATCTTAGAAGGTATTACGAGCGGTTCTATCGATATTGTTATAGGCACTCACCGCTTGCTCTCTAAAGATGTCACCTTCCGCNATCTTGGCCTTGTGATCGTGGATGAAGAACAGCGCTTTGGTGTTGAACATAAAGAGGAGCTGAAGAAAGCGCGTACTAATGTTGATGTGCTCTCTATGTCGGCAACCCCTATTCCTCGTACGCTAGAGATGGCGATTACCGGTATTCGAGAGATGTCTAATATCACCACCCCACCAGAGGAACGCCATCCAGTTCTGACATATGTAGGCCCATATGAAGAGAAGCAGGTGACTGCTGCTATTCACCGCGAACTTTTGCGTGATGGGCAAATCTTCTTTATTCATAACCGGGTAGAAAGTATTGACGCTGTTGTTATTCGTTTAGGACAACTAGTCCCTGAAGCACGCATTCGCGTAGCTCACGGGCAGATGGGGGAACGAGAGTTAGAAGATGTGATCTTAGGATTTTGGAATAGAGATTTTGATATTTTGGTTTGCACTACCATCATTGAAAGTGGCATAGATATCCCCAATGCCAATACGCTCATTGTTGACCGTGCAGATACATTTGGTCTTTCACAACTTCATCAATTACGAGGACGTGTAGGNCGAAGTAGAGAACGCGCCTATGCCTATTTTCTTTATTCACCAGATAAGCCGCTTACTGAGATTGCCCATGATCGCCTGACAACAATTGCTACGAATACAGATTTAGGTTCTGGCATGCAAGTTGCACTTAAAGACCTAGAGATTAGAGGCGCCGGTAATTTATTAGGTGGCGAACAATCTGGTCACATCGCAGAAGTTGGTTTTGATCTTTATATGCGTATGGTGGGAGAGGCAGTAGAAGACTTTAAGACCGGATATGTGGATGCAAATCCTCGAGTGAAAGAGTGCAAGGTAGAACTACCAATCACCGCGCATTTGCCTGTGGAGTACGTTCCATCAGAGCGGCTACGCCTTGATCTTTATCGCAGAATGGCAGATGCCCATGATGATGCAGCGCTAGATGCGATTGTGGAGGAGCTAGTTGATCGCTTTGGGCAATTACCCAATGAGGCTGTGAATTTAATTGATGTTGCAAGGCTTCGAGTACTTGCAAANTCAAAGAACTATTCAGAAGTNGTACTCCAAGGCAAATTCTTAAAGATTGCCCCTATTACCTTGCCAGAATCAGCGCAGCTTCGTCTACAGAGGCAATATCCAGGTTCTCTCATTAAATCGGTCACACAAAGTGTTTTGGTTGCAAGGGGAACAGAGGTGAATTGGCTAGGTGGTGCTGACATAGGAGATACTTCACTCCTGCCGTGGGCTATGGGAGTCCTAGCTAGTCTTTAATATAGGAGATTCATGAAGAAGATTATTGCCCTCATAGGCACAGGATTAGTTGCAATAACTCTGACTGCATGCGGATCAGCTGCGATTGAGGCATCAGTTGGAAGTGACAAAGTAACTGTCTCTGATGTGACAACTAGCGTCAATAACATTCTTGCCGAGCGTAAAAAGGTTGACACAACTGGGATGAATCTTCCAACAGGTGATGCACTAACGCTTAATGAATTAAATTTCCATCTCATTGCATATTTACTTGCGGATACAGCAGCCCAAAATGGTGTTTCGGTAACTCCCGCCGATATTGCAGCCCGCCGTGCTTCTATCGTAAGCCAAGTTGGATCAGAGGCTGGAATGCCAAAGGCGTTAGTAGGAGCAAATATTGCAAGTGCAGATCTTCCTATGTATCTCAAGACAATTTTGTATGACGAGGGCCTTGCTAAGAAGGTTCAAGCACAGGGTGTTACCGCTGCTCAAACACAGGCTACGCTTGAAAAGCTTGTTTCAATAGTTAGCACAAAACTAAAAGTGAAGGTCGATCCAAAGTATGGAAACTGGGATGCAACGCGCTCGGTTGTTACTCCTCCAACTGGATCAGCACCTGCTCCAACACCGAGTGCATCTAAGTAACTAACTATGAGTTCTGAACTCTTACGCCTTCGCCAGGTAATGGACCAATTACGGTCCCCTGGCGGATGCCAGTGGGATGCTGAGCAAACACACGAAAGTTTGCTGAAGTATCTTCTTGAAGAATCTTATGAGTACATTGAAGCGGTTGAAGATAATGACCGAGCTGCAATGAAAGAAGAACTCGGCGATCTCCTATTGCAAGTATATTTTCATGCACGGGTTGCTGAAGATGATAAAAACGCCCCTTTTAGTATTGAAGATGTTGCAAAAGGAATTGCTGACAAACTCATCCACCGTCATCCACACGTCTTTACCGATTCAGATGTGACATACGATGATGTTCTTGAAAATTGGGANAAGCAAAAGCGTGAAGAAAAAAATCGAACATCTGCTGTTGATGGCGTTCCACTAGGACAACCAGCAATGTCTCTTGCTACAAAAATGATCTATCGCTCAGAAAAATCTGGCTATAGCGTTCCCATTGCTCACCCTGTACAAGTTGCTCCAGATATCAATGAAGCTGAACTGGGCGAGGTTCTTTTTGGACTCATTGATCAAGCGCAGGCCGCTGGCCTTGATCCTGAAGTGGCTTTGCGCGCGGCAACTAAGAAATATATTGAGGCAATCAAGCAGTATGAAACGAAACGGTAGGATAAGCACATGGCCCTTATTGATGCAGTTCACGCCCGTGAAATTTTAGATTCCCGCGGAAACCCAACCGTTGAAGTAGAAGTACTTCTTGAAGATGGAACAACAGCTCGCGCTGCAGTTCCAAGCGGTGCATCTACAGGCGCATTTGAAGCAGCAGAACTTCGCGATGGTGGAAAGCGNTATTTAGGCAAAGGTGTTGAAAAGGCCGTTAACTTTGTTAACGATGAACTGGCGCCAGCGGTTATCGGATTTGATGCACAAGATCAACGCATGATCGATGAAGAAATGATCGATCTTGATGGAACAAAGAATAAGTCACGGTTTGGCGCTAACGNGATTCTTGGTGTTTCACTCGGCGTTGCCAGAGCTGCAGCAGAATCTGCTGACCTCTCATTCTTTCGTTATATAGGTGGACCAACCGCTCACACACTTCCTGTCCCCATGATGAATATTCTTAATGGCGGAGCGCACGCAGATACAAACGTTGATGTTCAAGAATTCATGGTTGCACCCATTGGCGCAGAATCTTTTAAAGAATCACTTCGCTGGGGCGCTGAGATTTATCACANCCTCAAAGCTGTTTTAAAAAAGCGTGGACTAGCAACAAGCATTGGCGATGAAGGTGGATTTGCGCCTAACCTTGATAGCAATCGCGCCGCCCTTGATTTAATCCTTGAAGCTATTAACGCTGCTGGATTTAAGNCAGGGAAAGAAATTGGACTTGCTATGGACGTTGCGGCAACCGAGTTTCATAAAGATGGAAAGTATTCATTTGAAGGAAAGCAAAAAGGTAGCGATGAGATGATTGCTTACTACGCTGACCTTGTCTCTTCTTACCCAATTGTTTCCATTGAAGATCCGCTCGATGAAGATGACTGGGATGGCTGGGTCAAGATGACTGCCGAACTTGGTTCAAAGATTCAGATTGTGGGAGATGATTTATTTGTGACNAATCCAGAACGCTTGGCAAAGGGAATTAAGGTAGGTGCTGCAAATGCGCTTCTTGTTAAGGTCAACCAAATCGGAACACTGACCGAAACCATTGATGCAGTCTCCCTTGCTCACCGCAATGGATACCGTTCAATGATGTCCCANCGCTCAGGTGAGACAGAAGACACAACAATTGCAGATCTTGCCGTTGCACTTGAATGTGGTCAGATTAAGACAGGGGCTCCTGCTCGATCAGAACGTGTTGCTAAATACAACCAACTACTTCGCATTGAAGAAGAGCTTGCNGACTCCGCTCTCTATGCAGGGCGCGATGCATTCCCACGTTTTAGTGGCAAGTAGTAATAAGTAAATAACTAATGTTTAAGAGCATTTCGGGGCGAAGTTTAGCCATCGCCACTACGCTCTTAATTCTTGCCATTACTCTTGCGCCACCAACTCAGCGCTACTTTGCTCAGCGTGCTCAAATTAATTCCTATAAAGCACAAATTGCTGGAGCAAATGCAACGCTTAAGCANGCACAAGATCAATTGCTGNAATGGANTGATCCACAGTTTGTCGCNCAACAAGCGCGCGTGCGGTTGCACTATGTATTTCCAGGTGAGCACCAATATGCAGTNTTAGGTGCTGGTAAGCAACCAGGACAAGATCAGAGTCCTGCGGCNCCTGTTGCAAATCAGATCCCCGTGGGCATTCCTTGGTATGAGCAAGTAATTTCGTCTATTTCATCAACGAACGTTACAAAATGAGTGAGAAAGCATCACAAGAAGATTTAGATGCAATTGAAAGACAATTAGGTCGTACACCGCGCGATGTTCATGCAATTGCTCACCGTTGTCCTTGTGGCAAGCCAGATGTTGTTGAGACACCTCCGCGNTTAGCTGATGGAACTCCATTTCCTACTTTTTATTATGCAACATGTCCAAGGCTTACTGGAGCAATTTCAACTCTTGAAAGTTCAGGAATAATGGGAGAAATGCAGAAACGCTTAACAACAGATCATGAATTAGCTGGTGCTTATCACGCAGCACATGATGATTATTTAGCAGCACGAGGGGCACTTCGTATNGATGTTCCTGAAGTTGAAGGTGTTACTGCTGGAGGAATGCCAGATCGTGTGAAATGTTTACATTCACTTGTTGCTCACTCACTTGGTGCAGGACTTGGCGTAAATCCACTGGGCGATGAAGCACTTGTCATACTNGGCGACTGGTGGTTAACAAACCCATGCGAGTAGCGGCGATTGATTGCGGCACAAACTCTATTCGCCTACTCGTGGCAGATATTGAAGGAAATACATTCCGCGAAGTACATAGGGATATGCAGATTGTCAGGCTTGGAGNGGGAGTAGATAAGAANAAAGCTTTTGATCCTGATGCTATCACTCGAACACTTGCAGCTACAGAAGAGTTTGCGCGGGTAATTACAAGTAAAGGTGTGGAGAAAATTCGTTTTTGTGCAACAAGTGCAACACGAGATGCATCAAACCGCACATTATTTATTGATGGCGTCAGAGAGATACTAGGCATTGAACCTGAAGTTATTCCAGGTAGCGAAGAGGCAGCTTTAAGTTTCTTGGGCGCAACAAAAGAGTTGAAAGCAGATTCCATGCCTCACTTAGTAGTAGATATNGGCGGCGGTTCAACTGAGTTTGTTNTAGGCGCTGGCAAAGTTGAGTATGCCTGCTCAGTAAATATTGGATGCGTTCGAATCTCTGAAAGACATTTAGAAACTCAGCCGCCAAGCACCGCTCAACTTGAAGCAGCAACTGCCGACATTGATGCAGCAATAGGTGACGCAGGAAAAGAAGTTCCTTTCGCTCAAGCCAAAACGCTTATTGCTGTTGCAGGAACTGCAACAACTGTTGCAGCTGCGGCGCTTGGACTATCTGAATATGATCGCTACTCGATTCACTTATCTAGAATCTCAGCAGAGAAGGTTCACGAGGTTGCGGACATGTTTGCATCTATGAACCGCGAGGAGATTTCATCTTTGGGTTATATGCATCCAGGAAGAGTTGATGTCATTACATCGGGCTCACTTGTTTTATCAAGAGTAATGTACGCAACAGGTGCTAGCGAGTTCGTTGCAAGTGAGTCAGATATCCTTGATGGAATTGCATGGGGTATGGCAAAGTAAAAAATGAGCGCACCTACAAGCTATAAAAATATGGATGCTTTAGATAAAGCAATTATTAAGTGCACGCTCTGTCCACGATTAGTTCATTGGCGTCAAGATATTGCGCTCCTCAAACGCAAGTCTTATGCCGAGCATGATTACTGGGGAAAACCTGTTCCTGGATTTGGAGATCCTAAAGCGCAGATTGTGATTGTCGGATTAGCACCCGGTGCTCACGGAGCAAATAGAACGGGAAGAATTTTTACAGGAGATAGCAGCGGCGATTTCCTCTTCTCGTCTCTCTATCGAACTGGATTAGCGAAGATTCCCACAAGCCAATCTAAAGAAGATGGACAAGTTCTTTATAAGACCAGGATTTTATGTGCAGTGCGGTGTGCCCCACCTGATAACAAACCCAGCACAGTAGAGAAAGCAGCATGTGCTCCTTTTATGGCAAATGAGATAGAACTTCTTATGCCNACAGCCAAAGTCTTTATAGCTTTGGGCAATTTTGCATGGACAGGCTTATTAGTNCAGCTTGTTGATATGGGTTTTGATGTTCCATCCCCTCGTCCAAAATTTGGTCATGGAGTGAGCTTTAAAGCAACACTTAAGGGAAAGAATATAAAAATTATTGGTAGTTACCACCCAAGCCAGCAAAATACTTTTACGGGAAAATTAACCCCAAAGATGCTGGATGGTATTTTTAAACTTGCTCAGAAGTAGTGAGTTTTCGAACCACGCCAAGTGAAATAGCAACAGAGTTGCCAATAAAGACGGCAAACATCAAAGTTCCGATTCCAACACGTCCCCCGAGTAACCAGCCAATACTCATCACGATGATCTCAATAATTAAACGAACACGTCCCACTCGTACGCCACTAACCCTATGAATACCTGTCATGAGCCCATCCCGTGGCCCGGTTCCAAGACCGCAAGTAATATAGAGAGAAGAACCAATACCAATGATTGCGATTCCACACACTACATAAGCAAATCGAATCCATAAGGTGTGGTGCTCNACAGGAAATACATCAGTGCCAATTTGCAGCGCGNAAGAAATAACCAAAATATTTGCAATTGTTCCAAATCCTGGCCATTGCTTGAGCGGAATCCATCCAAGTAGGACAAGAAAGCCAATAACTAATGTGGACCACCCAAGTGATAGAGGTGTGTGCTTTGAAAGGCCTTGAGATAGAACAGNCCATGGTGAGTTACCAAGAGTTGATTGAATAAGTAGTGCTTCACCAAAACCAAAAATTGTGAGTCCAAAGAGCAAAATAAACAAACGAAGTGGAGTAAGTGACCACTTGCTCTTCGCTGTCCAAGGAGTAATAGGCACAGTGCGGGAGGGTCGAAGAAAATGAATGATCCGCTTAGGCATGGGTTAAATCCTTGCACATCGCGCTAAATGCTTCTGTGTGAGCATCGATATCTGCCTGCGTAGTTTCTGGTGAAACAAGAGCCATATTATGAAAAGGCGTAATCAAAAAGCCATCATTGAGCATGCGTAGATGAATATATTGCTCAAGTTCAAAGTCACCCGCATCTGCCGCTTCTTTTCCAGTTCTAGGAGCGGTTGCTTGGAAGATATATTCACCGCGCGCGCCAAGTCTCGAGCAATACCACGGAAGATCAAATTCCTTAATTGCTACGTCCACTCCATCACACCACTTCTGACCGAGTGCAACCATTTGGACAAATGCTGTGTCTGTTAGCACTTGAGTGAGAGTCGCTCGCATTGCAGCAAGACTAAGTGCATTACCAGCGAGAGTACTCCCAATGCCACCTGTATCGATAAGTTCGCGTTCAACTTTTGCTTTTATACGGGTAGCAATTTCTTCTTGCATGCCAAAAGTTCCAGTTGGAATTCCACCCGCAATTGCTTTNCCGATAGTAAGAATGTCGGGCTTAAGTCCATAGAGGGCTGTCATCCCTCCAGGACCGACAGAGATTGTGTGCGTCTCATCAATGATCAAGACAGTGCCATATTTCTTTGCAAGTACTTCAACTGCTTTGAGATATCCATTTTCAGGTAGAACGATGCCAATATTGGTCATGGCAGGTTCCATTAAGATTGCAGCAACATCGCTGTGAGCAAGCGCCGCCTCCATTCCTGCTAGATCATTAAATTCAACTACGCGAGTTGTTTGAGCAAGATCTACTGGAGCTCCNAGATTGCCAGGGCGTTTGATTGTATTTCCTGCGCTATCTAGCGTTGCAAAAGTTTCATCAACAGAACCGTGGTAACACTTATCAATTACAATAATTTTTGAGCGCTCTGTGATTAAACGTGCGTATCTAATAGCATGACGATTTGCATCGGTTGCAGTAACAGTGAATTGCCAGAGCGGAAGTCCAAAACGGCGAGCGAGTTCACGTGAAACGATTACAGCATCTTCTGTGGGAAGCATCGNAGTCATACCACGCTTAAGCTGAGCGTTAATTGCATCGACAGTTGCTGCAGGTGAGTGGCCTGTCATCGATCCTGTGTCACCTAAACACAGATCTATATATTCATTTCCATCAACATCTGTGAAATGTGCCCCACGTGCACTATCGACAAATACTGGATATGCGCCAGGCCACTTAGCCATCCATGACATTGGCACACCACCTGGCATTACCTCTTTAGCTTCTTTAAATAATTTACCTGACTTTGGGTGTAGCGACAGGAATCGTTCCTCTTCGTTCGCATTGAGCTTTTTGAGGATTTCTCTATTAATTTCACGCATAAACCCATCTTATCTTGGAGTGCTGGCACTTGATATCACCTCGATCCAGAAAATGCTCTTATCCTAAAATTAAGTATGGAAAAAATTCATGCCCGTAACATTCCTGCCGTTATCCAAGGAGGAATGGGCATTGCTGTTTCATCATGGAGACTTGCAAACTCTGTCTCTAGGTCAGGTGGGCTAGGCGTTGTTTCTGGAACTGCGATTGATTCAGTACTTGTTCGTAGACTTCAAGATGGTGATATTGGCGGGGNGATACATAGAGCGTTACTTTCATTTCCTGACCAAAACATTGCGCAAGAAATCATAAACCGCTTCTTTATTGAAGGTGGTAAAGCTACAAATGAAAGTTATATTCAATTGCCTAAGGTCTCACTTCATCCAAAACCATTCACATCTCAATTACTTGTAGCCGCAAATTTTGTAGAGGTATGGCTAGCTAAAGAAGATAACAAAGGAATGATTGGTATTAATTTCTTGGAGAAGATCCAGCTTGCCACACCTGCCTCAATTTTTGGCNCACTGCTGGCTGGGGTTGATTGCATATTGATGGGCGCTGGGATCCCATCAGAAATCCCTCGAATAATTAGANAGCTTGTCGCTGGGGAAAGCACTAAGCTAAAAATTACAGTCACGAATGCAAGCAAGGATTATTCGCTTAACTTTGAACCTAAAATTATCAAAGGAGTTGATTACGCCAANATTCTTCATCCCGCGTTTCTTGCCATAGTTTCATCCCACGCTCTTTCTTCATACCTATTCCGCGATGAAGAAATCAGACCAGATGGATTCATCATTGAGGGCCCAACAGCTGGAGGTCATAACGCACCGTCTAGAGATAAGGACTCAATCTCAGAAGATGGACAATCAATTTTTTCGGATAAAGATTTAGCAGATATTCAAAAAGTTCGGGATTTAGGTTTGCCATTTTGGTTAGCAGGAGGTTATTCAACGCCAGAGAAATTGCGTGAAGCTCAGAGCATGGGTGCGCAAGGTATTCAGGCGGGAACAATCTTTGCCCTAGCAGAGGAGTCGGGGCTGAGTGATGAACTGCGCCTTGAGGTATTAGAGGAGATATTAGAAGACAAACTAGTTATTAGAACTGAGCCTCATGCATCATCAACAGGATTTCCTTTTAAAGTTGTGAGTCTTCCAGGAACTTTGACTGATCAAGAACTCAGTGATGCCCGCAGGCGAGTTTGTGATCTTGGATATCTACGCATGCCCTACGAAGATGAGAATCATCACGTGGGTTATCGCTGCTCAAGTGAACCGATTGATACATTTACATTTAAAAAAGGNGATGTGAGTGAAGTGCAAGATAGGAAATGCCTATGTAATGGACTTATGGCAAATATTGGGCTTGGTCAGATTCGTGCAAACGGATANAAGGAACTCCCATTGGTCACACTCGGCACAGATTTAACTGGAGTAAAAGGGCTGCTTGTAGATTTTCATTCTGGGTGGACTGCAGTAGATGTGATGGATTACCTAACAAGCATTTAATCAAATGTCCATGGATATTGGCACTTCGCAAAGTATTCTTTACTTATGTTGGCAAAATCACTGAAGGGGTCACTCTTTCTAATTCTCGCGGTCCTTCTCAGTACTTTGATCACCCAGCAAGTACATGCAGATAATGCCATACAGATTGATGCAATGGGCCCTGGTAATCGCATTCTTGGGCTAGATATAAGTAAGTATCAACACACCAAGAATCAGCCAATTGATTTTGTACAGATGCATACCGCTGGTGTGAGATTTCTCTATATTAATGGTGGAAACTCACTTGCTGCAGCAGATACTCAAGCAGCTAACTACTACCACTCAGATCGAATTGGTGCGCAGCAAGCTGGTATCTATACGGGACTTTATTACTATGCTCACCCACCACGAACAACAGATATCAATGTTGTAATTGCAAATGCTCATAATCAAGCAAAGAAAGTGATTGATCGCATTCAAGGTGATGGTGGTTACAACACACTTGATATGCCAGTCACTTTAGATGTTGAGACTAATTGCACTTCACTATCAAAATCTGGCTATTGCCACCGATCCATGTCAAACGCTTACTTAATGCGTTGGGTCAAGACGTGGTTGAGCGATGTTAAAAGCGCACTAGGAAAGACACCGGTGATTTATTCCTATATGAGCTTTATTACAAGTCACTTTGCATATGACAATGAACTTGCACAGTATCCAATTTGGATAGCAACTGCGCGCATTAATCCTGCTAACCCCGATGCTAAGCCAACAATGAAAAGCGGTCGATGTCCGGTTTCACCTTGGACTGATNCCAAGTGCAATGTGAGTTGGAAGATTTGGCAGTACTCATCCGGTGGGGTAGGAGCACGCTATGGTTTGCAATCAGGACCGGTAGATCTCGATGTTCTTGATGGAGCTAGCGAAAATTTTTATAGCTTAATCGAACCTAAGCAGACTTAAGGCAATAGAATGCAGTTNCACTAACTAAAGGAGATAACATGGCAATCGTAAGTTTCAATGTTGAATTAGTCGCAGATATTCCTATCACCGTGAATGAATCTGATCGCCAAGATGGTCAGTCTTACTTAGATCTGATTACAGAAGCTATAACAGCTTTTATGGAGAGTAATGATTTAAACCAACTTGATTTTCAGGTCAAAGTTGTCGGAGATGTTATTGGTGCTGAATAAGTTATTTACTTCCCACCGGCTTTAAACCGCTAGCAAAAGTAATGAGTTGGGCAAGAGTGAATCCACCTTGCGTTCCAACCCGTATATAAGTTGCTTTTAGCAGCTTTGTTGCCGGAGCAGTAAAGGAAATCTCACCACCATAATGCGAGAACTCTGAACTCTTGCATTTGCTACTCCCGCAATAGATACCTACTTGGGCTTTTATTCCATTGATCATTACACCCGGCAGTGCTACTGGGTGATCAACACCTGTGCAGTTAAAGGCAGCCGCTGTTTCAACAAGAGCAATGCCGTGATCCATTCCACCGAAACCAGCGAGAAGAGCTACATCTTTCTTAGGAAATAACCGGCAAGGGCGAACTTCAAAGTTTAGTGGTGGAAGCTTTAAAGTATTACTTGGCTTATAGACAACATATGTGACACCCGTTTGAAGATCGCTGTATTTATCCCCAGAACCCATGGCCATAGATGTAGATGGGAGCAAAAATGAGAGGCAGACGCAGAATGCAAGAAATAAAGTTTTTCTCATAAGTAAATCATATGCAACATTCATAATAGAATACGATAGTCGATATCCTTAAATTCTATAAGGAAGTGGTGCTTTATGAATCGCATGCCGGAGCGTAATCTTGCACTTGAATTAATACGAGTAACTGAAACTGCCGCCCTTGCCGCCGCAGCATGGGTTGGGCGAGGTGANAAAAATGCTGCAGATGGAGCAGCTGTTTCTGCGATGCGAAGCTTAATAAATACAGTAGATATGACTGGTGTTGTAGTGATTGGCGAAGGCGAAAAAGATGATGCACCGATGCTTCATAACGGAGAAAATGTAGGGAATAAACAGGGGCCAAATTGTGATGTTGCAGTTGATCCGATTGATGGTACATCTCTTACTGCAAATGGTGCAAATGGCGCAATCAGCGTTATTGCAGTTGCGCCAAGAAATACAATGTTTGATCCATCACAAGTCTTTTATATGAACAAAATTGTAGTCGGCCCTGAAGCTGCAAATTCAATCGATATAAATGCAAGTGTTGCCACAAATATTACTGCTGTTGCAAAAGCAAAGTCATTAGATATCGGGGATGTCACTGTTGTTGTGTTGAATCGGCCACGCCATGAAAAGTTAATTAATGACATAAGGCGTGCAGGAGCAAGAATTAAATTAATTCAAGATGGGGATGTTGCTGCTGCAATAGAAGCAGCACGGCCTGACACCGGAATTGATTTATTGATGGGAGTTGGCGGCACACCAGAGGGCGTTATAACAGCAGCGGCAATGATTGCATTGGGAGGGGTTATCCAAGGAATTTTGATGCCTCAAAATCAGGATGAAAAAGCACGAGCACTCGCAGCTGGTTATAAGTTAGATCAGGTTTATCACACGAAAGATCTTGTGAATTCCGATGATGTTTTCGTTGCCGCTACTGGAATCACCGACGGAGAATTACTTCACGGGATTCGCTATACGAAATATGGCGCTGTTAGCCAGTCACTAGTGATGCGGGGCAAGTCTAAAACAATTCGTTTTGTTGAAACTGAGCATCATTTAAATTAGCGTATTAATTCTGTACCTATCGAGAATTTAAGAGAAAATTCCCTGAAAATGTTCTTTTTCTCTCTTTTTTTGATCATCATCAACAAAAATAATTGTATTCACAGAAAAAGCAGGTAATAATTCTCACAAAGAGAGAGAAGGNAAAATGACTACAACAAGAAAAGCATCAACTATTTGGGATGGCGACTTGGCGCATGGCAAAGGGAAAGTCTCCATGGCATCTTCCAAGATTGGAACCTTTGATGTTTCATGGCCTGCCCGCAGTGAGTCTGCAAATGGGCTAACTAGTCCAGAAGAGTTAATTGCTGCGGCGCATNCATCATGTTATGCAATGGCATTTGCTCATGGACTTACAGAAGCTGGAACACCGCCTACCCAACTAAGAACTTCAGCAGAAGTAGATTTTCAACCTGGTACAGGAATTACTGAAATTAGATTGCACGTCAGTGGGGATGTCCCTGGTTTGGATAAAGCTGGATTCATAGCAGCGGCGGAGGCCGCTAAAGATGGTTGTCCTGTGAGCCAAGCACTCAAGGCGGTCCCAATTAAACTTACAGTTGAATAAATAATTAGGTAAAAGAGCTGGGGCTAATCACCTNAGCTCTTTTCTATATTACCTCAGCACTTTGAATCTAGAATTCACACAACATGATATTTACGCTTTAATTAACCAACCTAAGGAGGAGATGTAGTGGCAATAAATACAGGTGACACTGCCTGGGTGNTGATGAGTGGGGCGCTCGTTTTGTTTATGACTCCTGGGCTAGCTCTTTTTTATGGCGGAATGGTTCGCGTAAAGAGCACTTTGAATATCATGATGATGTCTTTCGCAGCAATTGGTGTGACAACTATCCTCTGGGTGCTCTACGCATACTCACTTGCATTTGCACCTGATGCTGGACATGGATTGATTGGCAATTTTGAAAACGTCGGACTGAATAGAACTATTTCTGAAGTAATGGGGGATCCTGGCCATCAATTCCCGAAGCTTGCGTATGTAATGTTTCAACTTACCTTTGCAATTATTACCGTAGCTTTACTTTCGGGCGCCATCGCCGACCGAGCAAAATTTAATACCTGGCTACTCTTTGTTGGGATCTGGATCACTGTGGTTTACGTACCGATCGCCCATTGGGTTTTTGCATCAGATGGATGGATTAATCACCGGCTAGGAGCACTAGATTTTGCAGGTGGAACGGTGGTTGAGATTAATTCAGGCGCTGCTGCATTGGCATTGGCAATCGTGCTTGGACATCGTGATGGATTTAAGAAGGATTCGATGCGCCCACATAATATGCCACTAGTGCTTCTTGGAGCAGGAATGCTTTGGTTTGGTTGGTTTGGTTTCAATGCTGGTAGCGCACTAGGTGCTTCTGGGTTAGCTGCGACTGCAATGATCAATACGCAGATTGCTACAGCTGCAGCAGCTATGTCGTGGATTGCATATGAAAAATGGCGACAAGGTAAACCGACAACTCTGGGTGTGGCCTCTGGCGCAGTTGCAGGCGCCGTAGCAATTACACCTGCATGTGGCTTTGTTACACCACTTGGAGCGCTAGTAATTGGACTTCTTGGTGGCGCATTCTCTGCATGGGCTGTTTCCGGAAAATACATTTTTAATTACGACGATTCGCTCGACGTAGTTGGAGTACATGGCATTGGTGGAATTGTTGGAATGATTGGAATTGGTTTAATTGCTACCAAGAGCGTNAATCTTTTAGGTGGCTCAGGTTTATTTATTCATGGATCACCCAGCTTATTGTGGAAGCAGTTGATTGCAATTCTGGCTGCAGGAGGATATTCATTCGTAGGTACTTTCTTCATTGCAAAAATTTTAGACAAAACAATTGGGTTCCGAGTATCTCGAAATGTTGAACTGGAAGGTCTAGATACCAATATTCATGCTGAATCTGCTTATGACATCACTGCATTCACGAATCGATAAGGATAAAA
>JGI24890J29729_1000562_pt1 | contig 22528 bp, 14 predicted proteins | sample FreactcultureFD7_FD_29729 | JGI IMG/M metagenome (IMG submission 29729)
AAATATACACCAGAAAGAAGGTTCATGACAGGTATGAATCCCACCTGCCACAACGAGATCGCAACGTCCGGATCTAAGTTCACGTACCGCATGATCAACCGCTATCAACGAACTGGCGCAGGCGGCATCAATGGTGTACGCCGGTCCGCCAAATCCAAAACGATTTGCAACAAGAGACGCAACAAGGTTAGGGATCAGACCCATGGCAGTTTCGCCACTGACGATACTTCGTTGCTGTTGAAATTGTTTTTTTATAGCATTTAACTGCGCTTCACTGACACCAGGCAACACTGTTTCGATAGTCTTAACTAATTGTTCGGCCGTTCTGACAACATCAATAATACCAAGTGTACCACGTCCGAGATAATTGCCTTTACCTATAATAATGCCTGCCTTATCAAGATTTATCTTTTTGTCAAATACGCGAGCGTCCTCAAGCGCTCTATGCGTTAATGAAAGGGTGAGAAGATGATCAGGATCAGTACTATCAACCGTAATCGGTACAATACCGAATTTCAAAGGATCAAAGAATGCATAGTCATCTATAAACCCTCCACGAGAACAATAGAAACGTTCAACGGCTTCTGATGTAGAATCAAAAAATACTGGATCAATCCGGTTTGCCGATATCTCTTTAATTGAATCAACACCATTGCTAATGTTACTCCAAAAAGCATCAACATCGGCTGCACCTGGAAAGATGCATGACATGCCCACAATTGCTATATCATTTTCCAACATTCGTTATCTTTTATCGTGTTGATATTCAAAACACTGCAGGATCGCCGGTCATATACATTACGCGACTGTCTTTTCCATATCTAAGTTCATTGATAAATGAATCAACGCCTTCCTCTATAGATAACAATCCAATACCTCTCCGATTATATTCTTTCTCCAATGTAGCCGATACCATCCCGGAGCCTTTCCAGGGCCCCCAATTAATGGACATTATTTTCGTACCATTTTTATTTCCATATATATCAGCAAAGGCATCAAGTGCGCTGTTTGCCGATGCATAATCAGTTTGTCCTCTATTCCCAACAACCGATGCAATGCTGGAAAAGAAAACTAAAAACTGAACATCAGTTCTTAAATTTTTTACAAGAGCTTTTAATGGATTTACTTTTGTACAATAGACATTCTCAAAAGATTCAAAAGATTTATTACTAAAGAGCTTATCATCCAAAAAACCTGCTGCATGAATTACACCATCAATTCTATCATGCCTGGTATAAAGATCATCCAGCATAGACTTGACTGAACTCTGATTTCGCAAATCTACCGACAGGTAGGTTACTGAAGCGCCGTTAGCAGTTAAACTTTCGACTGTATCGATAATTTTATTCCGTTTGAATATGTGTTGAACAGAAGTTTCAAGATCACGAGGCGTGGTACGTGTTTTAGTTGCCACGAGTTCCTTTCTTATTTCATCTTTATCAAAAATTGACGCAAACTCATCTACTGACTGACCAAACGGATCAGGCGATCGGCCAACCAAAATATAATGGCATGGATAAGCTCTGGATAGATTTTTAAGAATATCTGCCGTAATACCTTGTGCACCTCCTAATACCAATACAACACTGTCATTTGTTAACGTAAGTGAATTATTACCGGTATGTATCTCTTGATTAGTAAAACACTGCTTTAAACGCTGCGTACCTTTATAATATATTTCATTTACCGTATCATGATCTGAATAAACAAGTTCATCCATTACAATTCCGGATATCGCGTTAACATCAGAATTGTGTTCAATATTAATCGTTAAACATTTTGAGTCCAGTTCTCTATTCAATGATTTTGTAAATCCCGAAAAACCTTCAATCTGCTCTATTCCGTCGTTGCTAGTATTATTTTCCTGCGCGAGGAAATCTTTATAATCGGACACAACGTATAGCCATTTTAGTTTTTTATGTTCTACTGCTTTCAATATTTTAAACAGGGATAGAGCAGTACCTGCCTCGTTTAAAGGCGATAGGCTAAAGAAAATTAAGCCATCATAAAATGTTTTGATATTACTATCACCCGCAGCAACGTCGGCTAATGCGCCATATTCTTGCAATGTCTTTTTTAATTCTTCCCCATATCGTTTACAGGAATCTGATATAAGGAAATTTTTGCCGGTAATCGAATTGCTTTTACTTCTATCAAAAGGCACATCTACAAGATCAAATACAAATCGTTTAACTTCTTTATCATCTTGTAGTGCTTTTTTAGCTAAATCAGTTCCAGGAATAGATGATGACGCTGCTATCCAATCAATAAGGCCATTTAAAGTTTTTATGGAAGCTAATGCTTCAATGATTTCATCTTGTTTGCCGGTAAGACTTTGAAGAACACGTGTCCCGTTTTTCAAATCACTAATAATTTCCACCCGCTTAATTGAGTCAATACTCAAATCAGCCTCAAGATCCATATCCAGCCCCAGCATGTCTGTAGGATAACCCGTTTTTTCACTGATTGTTTTTAATAGAATATTTTTTATACTTTCTCTGCTGAATGTCTTTTTTTGAGGATGATCCGGGTTCGTATATTTTTCATCTTTGTTGAAGGTATCGGTTAACAACGCTTGCTTGTCAGAATTGGCCTGACTGATAATCCATGTTACTAAGCCGTTCAGCGTTTTAATGGCAGTGAGCTCCTCAACCATTTGATCGTTGCTGCTATCAAGGTTTTGCATAACGGCCAATCTGGTTTTCAATGTACCAATTATCTCTACACGCTTAATAGAATCTATGCTTAAGTCGGCCTCCAGATCCATATCCATACCGAGCATCTCAGAAGGATAGCCAGTTTTCTCACGTACGACGTCAAGTAAGATTTTTTGTATTGCTATTGGTTCCAGTTGACCTGGGCGGCCGTGATTGGGTAGTGAAGCATTTTCATCCACGGTTAACACGCTTTCTGAAACTGGCGCCAATGCGTGCGTAATTCCATCGGATAATGGCAGCGGTGCGATAAAGGCTCCTCCGGAGTTTTGCCCTATATATCCAAGAATAACATCGCGCTGCGCCTGCATCATGAGATTCATGTTTTTCAGATATTCCAGCACTATCTTTTCTGATGTCTCGCTTGAGGTTTCTACTGACTGCATTATAGGTGGTTTGTTTATAATAGGTTTTGATACAATCGATGCCCCGTGTGCGGGAGGATTTCCGTAAAGTGGCAATGCGATATTTCCATTAATTTTCCAGGTAGTAGCACTTAGCTTATATTTATCTGGTGATTCCAGATTAATTTGCCGGACATCCCTGCTCTCAAATAATTTTTCAAACCTTATCTCCTTTCCTGTTGAAATATAACCCGCCAATAATTTCATCAATTGAAGTATTCCGCCGGTATCTTTTTGTTCAGCATGCAAAGAAACAATACCATCAGGTAAAATATTTCCAACTAATGAAGCCAGTGTTTTGCCGGGGCCTGTTTCAATGAAAATTCTTGCTCCCTGCGCATACATTTGCTTGATCTCCTCTGAAAAGCGTACAGGCTTTACAAGATGGTCTGCAAGTCGTTGTTTAATCTGTTCAGGATCATCCGGATAAATTGCTGCTGAAGTATTAGACCATACATCAATTGAAGGCTTTTCGAATTTTACACAATCCAAAAAATGTTTAAAATATCCTGGCGAGCTACTAAGCAACGGGCTATGAAAGGCACATGCTACTTCAAGTTTTTTAAAGGATTTACCGAAAGCTTTCAACGCGTCGGCAAATTTATCAATCGCTTCTGTTGATCCTGAAACAACAAGCTGACTTGGTGAATTATGATTTGAAAGATAGACCTGATGATCCGTCATAATTTCCGGAAGCTCCTGTTCTTTGCAACTCACGGCCAGCATTGCACCGGGATCTGACCCGATACCTTTCAAAATTGCTTCTGCCCGCTTCTCACTAAGTTTAACTAGTTCTTGTTTATCAAAGACACCAGCAAAACACAATGCAGGAAGTTCTCCATAACTGTGTCCTGCAACCATATCTGGTTCCATTCCAATGTCTCTCAAAAAAGACGCAATGGAATAATCAACTATTCCCAACAGCGGTTGTGCAATTTGTGTGTCTTTAATTGCATCAGATTGATTTCTTTTTTTACGTTCATCAAAACTTGTATTGGGAAATATATACTTTATATATTCAGGCGTCTTTAGCAGGAGGTTGCGCATGGCAGGAAAAACAATGAATAACTCCCGGGCCATATTAACACGCTGACTGCCTTGGCCAGAAAACAGAAACGCAACCTTACCATCCAAATGATTTACCTTGTAGATATCGTGTGTAAAGGTTCCCTGCAACGCCTTATCAATTTTATCAAGCAAATCCTTTTGGTCTGTTGCAATGATCGATAGCTGAACAGAGCTTGTGCTTGATATCGCTAAACTATAGGCAAGATCTCTAAGTTTTAAATATGGATTAACACAGAGAATAGTCTTCACCTTGCGTAAGGTTTGGAAAGCATCTTCCAGAGTTTCTCCTCTAAAAACCAACAGTTCACATGGCCAATTTTTAAGAATAGAATTGGCATTCTCAATATGATTACCTTTTTCCAGCACGGCGTGAAAATTCGTTCCGCCGAACCCGAAAGCGCTTACACCTCCTATTCGTTTTTCTCCTTCCCATAAACCTGCGGCTTCGGTATTGAAAGCAAAGGGGCTAGTTTCTTCATTATAGAATTTATTGGGCCGTTTTAAATTTATGGTTGGTGGCTTGATGCCATGATAAATGGATAGGGCCATCTTTATCAAGCCGGCCATTCCGGCTGCACACTTGGTATGGCCAATTTGTGTTTTAACTGAACCCAGGTGAGTTTGATTTCTGGTCGCGCCAGAACGTGTCAGGATATCAGTCATTGAGGTTAATTCCGTTCTATCGCCGACTACGGTGCCAGTACCGTGTGCTTCCATGAGGCCAACATCTGCAGGTGAAATTCCTGCTTGCTGGTAAGCTCTTTCAAGCGCCTTCAATTGTCCCAGTTTTCTGGGCGCAGTCAGTCCTAAACTTTTTCCATCGCTGGAAGCACCCACACCTTTTATAACCGCATAAACTCTATCGCCATCTTTTGTCGCATCTGCCAGGCGTTTTAAAATTACCACAGCAACACCTTCTCCCAGTGCAATACCATCTGCTTCAGCATCAAATGCCATACACTTTCCTTTTCGGGATAATGCTTTTGTACTGGAGAAAAAAAGATAATCAGAGAGACTATTATGAAGATCAACACCTCCTGCAACGACCATCGACGATCTGCCTGCTGCCAAATCCTGACAAGCGACATCAAGAACAGTTAGAGAAGTTGCACATGCAGCATCAACGATATAATTGCGCCCGCCGAAATTTAATCTGTTTGCTATTCGCCCTGACACTACATTTGATAGCACACCCGGAAACGAATCTTCCGTAAGGCTTGGCAAAATCTGATTTAATGCCTCGGGCATTTCATCAAACAAATGCATATACTGCGTCCGCATGCTATATCCCTCAGAAAGACATGTACCGCCGGCCTCAAGACCAAATATTACGGAAGTATTTTCTCTATCAAATTCTTTGTCTGCATACCCTGCATCTGCCAACGCGTCTTTAGCTATTTTTAAACTAAGCAATTGTGTAGGGTCAATAGCAGCCATTGAATGTGGCGGTATACCAAACTCAACAGAATCAAATGCCACGTCCGGAATAAATCCGCCCCATTTCGAAGGCGTTTTTTCACCTCCTTGTGCATTTACGTCATAATGTCTCTCTTTACTCCATCGATCTTCCGGCACTTCCGTAACACAGTCATTTCCAAGCACAATATTTTTCCAATATTCCTGTAGATCTGCAGATCCCGGATAAAGACAAGCCATGCCGATAATGGCTATTTCCATTCCATCTTTTTGTCTATTTGCTGTGTTCTGAATTATTTCTTCCTTCAGTAATTTACTTTTGGATGATACGACATCCTGATGAAGTTCCATCATCGATACCACTTTATCACGGAGCGCCACGACCTGGCCAATCATATACATCCCTTCTTTCTTCTGATTTTCGGAACTGACTTTTTCCAATGAGTTGCCTTCTCTTACAAGACCTTTGGCCGCAATTCTTAGGCGACCGACATTAAGCTCTTCAAGTTTTTGCCGTATGTCGTTTTTCTCGGTATTGCTCGATATCAGTTTCTCTTTTTCATGTTTAAAGAAATTAACGAAAGGTGTATTCAAACAACGGGTTATATGCCCTGCACCGGTTTCTACTAATACAGTTTCTTTGCCAATAATGGCTTGCTCCTGAAACTCTTTTAAAATTGCTCCTGACTCCACCGCTTCCCTTGTGTATAAATAAGACGTGCCCATTAGTACGCCTATTTTAGCGCCCTTCGCTGCGAGTGGCGCACACATAACGGAAACGATTGCAGCCGAAAAAGCATCGTGTATCCCTCCGGCAAAAAGAATTGATAAAGTATCTGCTTCATCTTCATCCAGTAATCTTTCTATCTGTTTTTCCCAAAGCACAAAACTTGAAAGAGGACCTACGTGTCCACCACATTCTCGTCCTTCAAAAACAAACCTTCGGGCACCTTCTTTTAGAAATACATCCAGCAATCCAATAGAAGGAACATGCAGAAAAGTCTTGATACCCAATTTTTCCAGTGGCTTTGCTTGTGAAGGACGACCACCGGCAATTAGTACAACAGGTGGTTTCACCTCTTCGATATAATTGAGTTGCTCTTTTCTCAGGTCTCCAGGCACAAATCCTAAAATACCAACACCCCATGTTTTATTTTGCAACAACTTTTTTGCATTCATGAGCAACTCTTTTGCTTTCTCACCTTTCATTAATGAAAGTGCTATGAACGGAAGGCCTCCGTTTTGCGCTACAGATTCGGCAAATTCAGAAACATCGCTCACCCGCGTCATTGGACCTTGAGCAATAGGATATCTAATATTAAATTCTTTGGAAAATGCATTTCCCTCACTGATTACATCATACGCATGCGCCTGATGCAGATGGCCCCGAAACGCCTGATGAAATGCATCTGCAAGATTCCGAAGTGTTCTATGCTTGTTAAATAATTCATTTGCAAAGCCGATATCCTGTCCCATGGGAATAAAACCCTTTTCTATTTCCATAGACCCCAACAAAGGTTCCATACTTCCAGCAGCTACGTGTTCACTTAACTTTGGAGAATTAGGACGAATAAGTACACGAAAACCACCAACAACATTAGTCTCAGAACCGTCTACTATTTTGCAAATGTTCCGAATGTTATCCGGTATATTTACCTGAGGAAACAAAGCTAACTGGCTATCTAACACTATACCCCGCGCACCGAGTGCCATTACAGCTGCTGCCGAATGAATGCCCATGCCACCTTGTATCCACAACGGTACGCTGGTGTTCTTTTTTACTTCCTGAAATAGAATAAAACTCGATTTCTCTCCCACATAACCCGCACTTTCATTGCCCTTAATAATTAATTGCTTCGCATTGTTGGCCAAAGCAATTTTAGCCTCTTCCAAGCTTGTTACTTGATATAATATTTCCACATCTTTAAAATGCCTCGAAGTAATACCAACAGGGAGAATAACAAAACTCGTCTTTTGAGGAAGTTGAATATTAATGAATGAAGAATCAGGAAAGCACACTCCAAACTGCCCGTTAATACGCCGTTGCATACTCTCTAAGGCTATCACCGCTTCACTTTCGGAACGACCCAAATGTATAACAGGAAATATACCTGCTTCTTCTAAAGCAACAGTAAGATTTACATCTGGTCTTTCAAAAGGACCAAGACCGATAATGGAATTTTCTTTCACCGTATAAATTATATTATGTGCACTTGACTTAAACCTGCTATCGATTGTTTGTAATCATTTTAAGTCATGTTCATGTGGATTATGAATAAATTTTAACTCCTGTAAAATATCAATTGATATGAAACTCGAAGAGATTAATTTTTGGAAAGGCAGAATTAGAAAACCACAATCGATTGCACGATGTATGACCTGCTGTTTTCAGAAAGGGTATAAATAAGGTATTGTAGATCTGTACATTTTAACAACCGAATACCATACTACTACATTTAAAATTTTACCCAAAGTTTAAAGCAATGTATTAGGCTCGGCAATGATGTTGAATTCCCTTTTGAGTTGAGATAAAAATTCCAAATAATACGCTCGAACATAATGAAAAGGCGCAAGCCCCCACTTATGGTTGATATCTGCTTTGATAAGTTCTGTAGGGATATCAATACTATATTTAGGCTGCACAATCTCCGAAAATTTTTCGATGTAAAATTTCAATAGGACATTTCGCTGTTTAATATACTCTGAAGGATAGTTTACAAATGATACGCCATCGTGATATTCATGCGCATAGAGTGCCTTGTGCAAAATTATTTCAGTATCATACTTTTTTAACTCTTCTTTAAATTTATTGCACGCTTTAATCCAATGCTCCTGCTCCTCTATTGAACCCCTCTCAAAAGCGATAACCGGGTTAACAAAATGTTCGTGAAGGTTGTACTCATGGAATTCAATGCTATCAGTAATATAAGTACCATCGATTTCAAGAATATCAAAAGTGGCTTCAGCCACAAAATCAATAATAAGAAATTTAACACCATTAAAATTAAGGCCAGTCTTTACCATATCATTATAAATCATTCGCTTTTTCCATTCCGATTTATCTTTGATGATTTCCGGTATCAGATTATTATTCAATGGACGACTTATCCATGAATGCAGCGACATACGTGATGAATAATGCTCAACCATATGATCAATACCCAATTCACGAAAAACATCCCGGCTAACGCAACTACCGAAAATGCTAAATTTTATATCCTTCATATCATTACCTTTATACAATGACGCAGCAAGCTATAAAAAAATATATGTTAATGTTAAAGCATTATACGTTGGCAGCTAAGGTCATATGAAAGCAATGACAAAGATTATCGGAACGATTTTTTTGTTATGCTGAATAGTGTACGGTATTTAGAAGCAACCTTGCCATTCTAAATGGCAGAAACCAAATAGTTTAAAACGATAGCTAGCCCGGTTCGGTTACAATCAACAGAATAACATTTCGTTCAAACATCGGTTTGGTGAGTTGAAAGCTGCTGTCCCGTCCTTCAATACTGTGAAAAGAATTACGGCAAGAAGTGTAAAAATATTGAAAGGTTTGGAGGTATTTGTTAAAAATTATCTTTAGCTGTCAATACTATCAACGCGACAGTCACTTCAAAACAGATTAACCAGCAAGCGACCAAATTCATACTAAAACATGACATAAATCATATTATCAGGTGATGCTTATCACTGTCGGGAAGCCAGCATAATACCATTTTTGCGAGTGTAATAATTAACCAAACGGAAAATAACATTATGAAAACAATATCAACATTCCTACTTATGATACTGGGGCTCTCATTGGTAATATGTGTCTCTGGCCAGGATTACAAACATCCTTACGGCTCTATCCAAGAAGACGGCAAAGTTTTATCTCCCGATGGAAAACATCTTGGTTGGGTGACTAAAGAAGGGATTATCAAAGACAGTACGGGACTAAAAGTTGCTCACGTAGATTCCGAAGGGAATTTAGTAAATGCCACCTCAGGAAAAAAAATTGGTAAGGTCCAAAAGAACGGCAATTATGTATCGCATTATGCAAAGACATCAGATAAAGGTTGGACCGTTGCATCTCCTATGAATGGCACTTGTGATGTTAAGAATGAAAAAGGCGAAACGGTGGTAAAAGTCCATGAAAGTTATAAGCAATTTGGAGCTTGTGCGTATCATTGCCTTTCCATGAAAAAGCAAGGGAAAGAAATGAAGATGGAAAAATGATCTACCTATACATTGACATTGCCGGCTATGCAATAATCCCTATCAAATAAATAAAAAAGCAAAGACAATCTTTACACCATGTCATTGTAAATGTTGGTTTTGTCAAGCAAATTATTTATTGAATTGAATCCGAATAATAGTACTTATCAAGGATAAATCTTATCTGTTGCGCCGTTAATGGTTTTACGATATAATCGACAACACGATCCCACATCAGGGCTTTTTGTCTGTCTTTGTTATCTGTTGATGTAGTAAGCACTATAACGATTGCCAGGTTTCGCAGGTCTCTATCCATTTTAGTGTATTCCTCCAAGAATTCCCATCCGTTCATTGCAGGCATGTTAATATCTAAGAAAATCAAATCGGGATGATGATCATTAGCTTTGCTTTCTGATTTGAGGAACGTCAGGGCATCTCTCGCATTGTCCCTTGTTATTATGTGGAAACTTGAATTAAACCTTTTAAGTTCGCGTATGTGTAGGTAAATGTCATCTTCGTCGTCATCAATTAACAGAATGGTTGGTAAAGTTTTCATTTTGTATCGATTAAAACAATAAATCTGGCGCTAGTAGCTGATCGTGAGTCTGTGTGGCCAATACCTCAAAAATGAGGTAATCAATATCCCGGCTGAAGATCAAGCATACAAACTAATATAACGGTCAAAATGTTCTAGCTTACAAGGTACCGATTTACATTTATTGATGGTGCACGCACGCCTCGATTTTCATTAACAGCCCTTACCATGAACACAAAGACACCAAACAATGAAAAAACTCCTTCCGAAAATCTTTTTTGGGTGGTGGGCATAGGTGCGTCTGCCGGCGGTCTCGACGCCTTTAAACAGATCATCAAAGCCATTCCGGTAGATTCGGGCATGGCCTACATCCTGGTTCAACACCTGGATCCAAATCACGAAAGCATCTTAGTCGAGTTACTTCAGAAAAGTACACTGTTGCCAGTGCATGAAATAACAGACCAAGTTCACGTTGAGCCTGACCATATTTATGTTATCCCATCCAACAAATTATTGACAGCGGATGACGGTATTCTCAACCTCACGGAACGACCGCCTAAATCACAGGCTATGTCCATCGATTTATTCTTTACGTCGCTGGCAGAAGTGCATCGTAAACAAGCGATCGGTGTAGTCTTATCAGGTACAGGCAAAGATGGTACCGAGGGCCTTCGCGCCATTAAGCAACATGGTGGTCTAACATTTGCGCAACTGCAACAAACAGCAGCCTATCCTGAAATGCCACAGCATGCTATTAACGCCAATGTTATCGATTACATTTTACCACCAGAGGGTATCATATATCAATTGCTGGAATTGGACACTGTGAAAAATGAAAATCCAGTAGCTGCGCGCCCGGAGGATATTTTTTTTACCAAGATCTTAGGGTTGATTTCCGACCAGAAGGGAGTTGATTTTACCTATTATAAACAAACGACAATTCACCGGAGGATACTTCGTGGAGTAGCGATGAAAAATCTTAAAACCCTAGAGGATTTCTATAACTTTTTAAAAGATAGTCCCGCAGAGATTGACACACTGTTTGAAGACATTTTAATTCCAGTGACGGATTTCTTCCGTGATGCAAAAACATTTGATAAGCTCTGTGAGCAGACGTTTCTGGACCTGATCAAATATAAAACAACGAACGAACCGTTGCGTATCTGGGTAGTTGGCTGTTCGGGAGGTCAGGAAGCCTACACGATGGGCATGTGTCTTCATGAATTTTTTGAAAAAAACAATGATCGGATTAAGGTTCAGGTTTTTGCGACTGATATCTCAGAGAAAGTAATTATCAAAGCCCGCAAAGGAATCTATTCTCATGCTGAAGTTGCTCAAATCACGCCTGAACGGTTGCAAAAATTTTTCACCAAAGTTGATGGAGCGTATTTAATCAATAAATCCATCCGTGATATATGTGTGTTTGCCAATCATAATATACTGGTAGACCCTCCCTTTGCTAACATTGATTTAATAAGCTGCCGGAATGTTCTTATTTACATGGATACGTACCTGCAACGAAAGATCATGGCAACCTTTCATTATGCGCTTCAGCCAAAGGGAGTATTGTTGTTAGGAAAATCTGAATCATTGGGTAAATCAACTGATTTATTTACGACCCTTGATGAGGTCGATAAAATATATACGCGCAATACCGTTCCGGGAAGATTTATACAAGTGGCCGCCAGGAGAAAGGAAGCTTTATTGGCCAATGAAATTCCTAAGCTATTGAAGGTTATACGGCCTGACGACGACTTTCAAAAGTATGCCGATGAAATTATTCTGGCGAAGGCACCAGCAGGTGTAGTAGTTAATGAGCAACTCGAAATTGTGCAATTCCGCGGATCCACGGGCGACTGGCTTGAACCGGCGCCTGGTAAGCCCAGTCTGAATGTATTAAAAATGGCGAAACGCGGTCTGGTGTTAGAATTGAGAAGTGTTCTTCACAAGGTCAGGTCAACCATGGAACCTTTCGTTAAAGAAAACATATCCGTACAGGGGAAGGGCGATAGAAAAATTGTTACGATAGAAGTGATCCCTATACAAAATACAATAAATACGTATTTCTTAATATTATTTAAAAATACAGCCGAGGTACCGACTGAGAAAATAGATTTAAATATACCCGGTAAAATAAAACTGAGCGTGCAAGAGACTCGTGCGAATGCCTTGGAGAAGGAACTTTCCCAGATGCGCGACGATATGCGAATCTTCACCCAGGATCAGGAGTCGGCCAACGGAGAACTTTTGGGAGCTAATGAAGAATTACTTTCAAATAGTGAAGAACTTCGAAGCCTGAATGAAGAGCTTGAGATATCGAAAGAGGAATTGCAAAGTACAGTAGAAGAATTATCAGTGTCTAATCAGGAACTTGGTTTTCGAAATGAGCAGCTGAACCATTCCCGCCAATATGCTGAAGCCATTGTTACCACCATTCGTGAACCACTGATTATCCTGGATCAGGAGTTACGCGTAAAAAGCGCCAACAGCTCTTTCTATAAAACCTTCAATAAAACGGAGCTCGAAACGGAAGGTAAGATGTTCTATGAATTGGAGAATAATCAATGGGACATACCAGCGCTACGAAATTTACTAGAAAGAATATTGCTCGAAAAAACATTTTACGACAGTTATGAATTAAAACAAAAGTTCTCCCCCAGCGGCGAGCGAATCATGATATTGAATGCGCGAAAATTTTATAGCGAAGCAAACAGCGAACAACTAATTTTATTGGCAATAGAAGATGTAACCGAAAAAAGAAACATCGATGAAAAGTTAAAGATAAATTCAGATCATCTTAAAGCTGTCTTGGAAACAAGCCCGCAGATGATTTTTACATCTTCGGCCGACGGCGCGATAACCTATTTCAATCAGTTTTTTTTGAACTATACCGGGCTAAATTTTGAGCAGACCATTGGTTGGGGATGGCAGGACGCGGTCGCACCTGAAATGAGGGAGGAAGTTGCGACAGCGTGGCAAAATGTTATTACGTCAGGAAAAGAGTTTGAAAAAGAATTTCAAATTAAAAGATATGATGGAATATATCGCTGGCATAATTCGCATGCCGTGCCCTTAAAAAATGAACAGGATATTATTATTTCCTGGGTTGGAACAAATACGGATATTCATGATCAAAAAATGTTCGCTGTGGAATTGGAAAAACAAGTACGCGAGCGAGCAGACTCATTGAAAAAATCCAATATTGCATTGGAGCATTCAAATAAGAATCTAGAGCAATTTGCATTCATCGCATCACATGACCTTCAGGAGCCTTTGCGGAAGATAAAAACATTTTCAAAGATGCTATCCGATTCCTATAGTGAAAATTTACCTGCCGAGGGGATTCGTTTTTTAAATAAAATTCATCAATCATCTGAACGTATGTCTCACCTGATTCAGGACGTTCTTAACCTTTCGAGAATAGGTAGTTCAGAAAATACGTTTGTCAACACAAATCTAAATGATATCTTCACGAATGTCCTGAATGATTTCCAGCTTCTAATAGAAGAAAAAAAAGCTGTAATTATGAGAGGTGAAAACCTACCTGTTCTGGAGGTGGTGCCAATTCAGATTAACCAGCTGTTTTATAATTTAATGAGCAATTCATTAAAGTTTACGCTGCCCGACGTAGCACCCATTATAACAATCACTTCACATATGCTTACCCGAGCGGATGTTAGTAGATACGCCTCACTTGATCCGGATGTTAGCTATTATGAAGTCATTTTTAGTGATAACGGGATCGGGGTTAAGGAAGAATATTTAGATAAAATATTCCAGATTTTTCAACGTTTACATTCAAGGTTCAAATATTCTGGCACTGGGATTGGACTTGCCTTATGTAAGAGAATAGCAATCAACCACAATGGTGATATGTTCGCTTCAACGAATCTTAAAACAGGTGGTTTAACATGCCACATTATATTGCCAATAACCCATCAGGAAAAATAAGGCTATATAACTTCCTTCTTAAAAATTCAGAATTATCTGCAGGCTCCGGCTTCTTAACGTGTATACGATTCAGGAAAACGAATCCAATCATTGAAATATTTAAGGAATATTTCTTCCAGCATTTCCTTGGTTAACGGTTTTGTCTTAAAATCAGACGCAATATTCGACTTGTCGGCCCGTATCTTATCATCGGGGTTGATGGAGGTCGTAAGCATTACTACAATCACGCGACTTTGAAATTGTTTATCAAGTTTATTGTACTCCTCTAAAAACTCCCAACCGTTCATACCTGGCATGTTGATGTCAAGAAAAATCAGATCCGGATGCGTCTCTCCTGTATTGTCCTTTGATTTTAGATACGCAAGCGCGCTCATTGCAGTTTGTTCTGCTATAACAACACTGGCGGCATCATTTTTAGTTATTACCCTTTTATGGTAAAAATTATCATCAGCGTCGTCGTCGATTAGCATAATGCAGTTTAATTTCTTCATCATAACGATAGATTGGGATCGTAAAATTAATTATAGTTCCAACTCCTAGCGTCGATTCCATCCAGATTTTTCCCTGATGTAACTCAACGATCTTTTTGCAATTAGCAAGTCCAATGCCATATCCCTGATACTCACTTGAAGCGTGTAAGCGTCTAAAATATCAAATACTCTTAGAAAATAAGTCGGATCAACACCAATCCCATTGTCGCTTACTGAGAACTGCCATGTTTCTTCAATTTTCTTAGCATCAATTCTAATCTTAGGCGATGCATCCTTTTTTCGGAATTTGATCGCGTTCGAAATAAGGTTTTGAAAAAGCTGACCAATTTCGACTTCATATACATTTAACACCGGCATCTCACCCACCTCAATAATCGCATTCGAATCCGCAATCACACGTTGAAGGTCAGCTATAACATTATTAATTACTCCTTTGCAATCAAACGTGGGTTAGTTTTTTATTTCGACCTAGTCGTGAAAAACCCAAAAGGGCCTGGACCAATACGCTCATTCTACCGGCAGCAGCATTAACAGATCGAATATAGTTGAACGCATCGCTGTCCAATTGCTTTGAATAATCTTCTTCAAAGACCCGCATATAATTCGAAATCGTACGAAGGGGCTCCTGAAGGTCGTGTGAAGCAATGTACGTAAGTTGTTCAAGCTCTCTATTTGCAATGGTTAGTTCGGTAGCGCGCTTCTCTTTCTCTTCATTTTGAAATTATTTCATTATTGTGTATTCGTTCCATTATTGCCTTTTCCTCGCCAATATACTCCGTTGGGATTATCATAGAAATATGTTTACCAACAGCTTCTTTTGCCGTATACCCAAACATGATTTCACCGGCCCTGTTCCAACTTTTTATTATGCCATCCAGTGATTTGCTAATAATCGCATCATCAGACGATTCGACAATGGCTGCCAGATGCCCGATATACTCTTCATCTTTTTTTCGTGCAATTTCTTCCACCTCAGTAAGCATAATTTTATTCCCGTTGGAGATGGTTCGTTTTTATAATTTTCATAGTCATTCTTAAACTTTAGAATGACTCTCTTCAGGGACAATCATAAACGGCGACTTCAAATCAGAAATTAAATATTGAAGCGTAGTTCCATTCCCTTCACTAATTGTATTTGCCTGCTCCTGACTAATGATGATCATATCAGGCTTATCGCCCTTTACAAATGAGTTAATTCTATCGATAATAAATCCTATTTCAGGTTGAAATTCAAACGTGAGATGATCCATCGATCTAATTTGATTTCTGATCCGGAAAAATTTCTCGCTCGCTTCTTGTTCCAATTTCAATTTTAAAGCAGTCACATCGCCTTGATATCCATGATCGATTAACCGATACGGGAATAATATTGTCAGGTAAGCCTTAAGCGCATAAGCCATTGTGGACGCCACTTCCAAAACCTTTAACGACGATTCACTCAGGTCTACAATACACAATATTCGTTTCATATATGATTTCTATGTAAACGTAGACAATGCACTTTATTGGAATCAGGACATTAGTCAATATAAAAACTGATTTTAGTCAGCTATTCGTTACATTGACCTTGTTAAATTTGAATCGCATGTCCTTTATTTCAAATGAATCATTTCGGCAAATATTTCAAAGTTCCGTTGAAGCCATCATTATTGTTGACCATGCAGGCAAAATACTCCTGGCCAACCCGGTTAGTGAAGGAATGTTTGCTTATGAAAAGGATTCTTTAATCGGAGTGGTCGTCGAGGATCTTCTACCAGCTCATTTGAAGGATAGACATATCGGATATAGAAAAAGCTTTGCTGCACATCCGGAGCCGAGACCTATGGGAATGGGCAGGGACTTAGTGGCAAAGAGAAAAGATGGTTCGGAATTTCCCGTTTCGGTAAGCTTGACGTACACAAAAATTAACAATGAAACCCTGGTTATGGCTTTTATAAGTGACATCACCGAGCGTAAACGATCTGAAGAGGCCTTAAAAAGAAGTGAAGAACAATTACTGGTCTATGCATCGGAATTGGAAAAGAAGGTCCAATCGCGAACGGAGGATCTAAATTCGACTATTCTTGCTTTAGAAACAGAAGTCTTATTCAGAAAAAAAGCTGAAGAGGATGCGCAAAAGGCGTTGGATCGGGAACGGGATCTAAACGAGTTAAAGTCGAAGTTCGTTTCTATTGCATCACATGAATTCAGAACCCCGCTCACTACAATTCTGAGTTCTGCTTCGCTAATAAATCAATACCTTGAACGTAACGAAGGCGATAAAGTAAACAAGCACGTTCAGCGAATCAAATCGTCTGTTAACAATTTGACTTCCATTTTGAACGACTTTCTTTCCCTTGGCAAACTTGAAGAAGGTAAAATTAATGTTAACAAAGAAGCTATCGACCTCCATGAGTTCCTGAAGGAAATTCGTGAGGAAATAACACCGACACTTAAAGAAGGACAAAATTTAAGACTGAGTTATGAGCACGAAGGTGAAACGGTTCATTCAGATACGCATATACTACGCAGTATTCTTTTTAATCTTATAACCAATGCCAGCAAATACTCTGAAGTAAACAAACCGATTTACATAGAATGTAGGGCAACAAAGGATGGGGCCGGCTTTGTAATTCAGGACGAAGGCATTGGTATTCCCCAGGAAGATCAAAAACACATGTTTGAGCGATTCTTTCGAGCGAGTAATGCCGGAAACGTGCAGGGCACAGGACTGGGATTAAATATTGTAAAACGTTATGTTGACTTGTTACACGGGTCTATTTCGTTCACAAGTGAATATGGAATCGGCAGTGTTTTTACCCTCTGGATACCGGCATCAAGTTAAATTGACATGAAAAAAATTTTAATTATTGAAGACAATCCAGACGTCAGAGAGAACACAAGCGAAATACTATCGCTCGCCAACTATACCGTTGTCATGGCCGAAAACGGAAAAATCGGAGTGGATCTTGCCCAACGCGAAAAACCTGATCTGATTGTCTGTGATATTATGATGCCGGAGCTGGATGGCTATGGTGTACTCCATATCTTAAGTAAGAAATCTGAAACGGCAGACATACCGTTTATTTTTCTTACGGCTAAAACTGAAAAGGCCGATCTGCGAAAAGCCATGAACCTTGGTGCAGATGATTATCTCACTAAACCTTTTGACGATACCGAACTTTTAAATGTAATCGATACCCGCCTTCGCAAGCATGAGTTTCGCCTGAAAGAGTTTGAAAGCACTTCTGAAGGTTTGGATAAATTCATCCATGGCGCGCAGAGCATTCTAAACCTTCATAGTCTTGGTGAGGACAAGAAAGTAAAATCGTTTAAAAAGAAGACGGAAATATTTATTGAGGGTGACATGCCGCTTTCTATTTTCTTTGTGAAGTCAGGAAATATAAAAACATTTACGTCACATCCCGATGGAAAGGACCTGATTACCAATCTTTATAAAGCTGGCGATTTTTTTGGATTTGAGCCTATGATCGAAAATACGCCCTATCACGAATCTGCTGTAGCGCTGGACGATTCAGAGATTACCATTATTCCTAAAAACGATTTCCTTATGTTATTGAATGGACATCCCGATGTCTCAGCCAGCTTCATTTCACTCTTATGCAAAAAAGTATCCGACAAGGAGAAACAATTGCTTAACCTCGCCTACAATTCTGTGCGCCAGCGCACAGCCGCTGCACTATTAAGAATAAATGAGCTTGATAAAAGTAAAGATTCGCTCCGCATTTCACGTGAGGACCTTTCCAAGATTGTTGGCACTGCTTCCGAATCGGTAATACGCGTTCTGTCAGATTTCAAAGATGAAGGCTTGATTGAAATTGAAAACAGTAAAATAAATGTATTACAAGTAGCCAAACTTGAGCAGGTTGTTCGTTGGAATGTTGCAAAAAAATGAGCGCCTGCGGGTCATTTCTTTTAAAGAATTACTTTTCATCCTTTATGTCACCTATAAAGAATCGTATTTGAATTTTTATCGTCTTGACTGTATTAATATCTCAAACACTGATTTTATTGTATTGGCAAGACGCAAAATATATAACGATTGTAAATGTGGCTGTATTGATCGGTGTTTACATGCTATCGTGATCCTTCAGGATTCACATTGGCGGTTATAATGCTCGGAAATGATTTTGAGTGTTCTTTTGCATTTTGTTCCCGGATCGACATCAAAAAATGTAGCGACGTACCTGTCACAACGCCTTGGGCTAAACCCGAAAGAACACACGAAATAATGATCAAACACAAATTATAGACAAACGATGTTGAGTCTCTGAACATCAATAACGCAGTATAAATAATAAGAAAGGAGAGCGTCCATCCGACAGTGTTTGCGAAAATCCAGACCAGCGCGTTTCTGTAAAATTTTCTGATGATAAAAAACTGAGATACCCCGATCAATCCGCCAAACGCCATTCCTACCAAAACTGTATAAAATATGGAATAGTAATTATTGAGCGCCGAAAACTTGGACAAGAAGGATATAAACATCACTGCGGGAGGTAAGATTAATAGCCATCCGGCGATAGTTGCTAATATGGTGGTTATGATCCAGGGTACAGGGCGAAAATTAACCGTCACTTTGGAAAGCGATTTCCATTGAACATACCCAATTATTAAACCCTCGGCGGCGCCTGCAACCATCAATATAACAAAGGTTAAAATCGATGTAGAAGATGCTGAAGAAGCCACATTGGAAAACCCAATAAACAAAAATCGGCCAACGGTAGCAGCTGCCCCGATTCCTAAAAGTTCTCCGAAGGAGTAATTCAACATCCATCGATACCAAAATTTCTGATCAGGTTTCATTTTAGAAAAGTTAAGTAAGATTGTTCGTTTAATTAATAAACAGTTCTTTCAAATTCATACGTTTTAAAGCGCTGGAAGGCAGCGATCTCCAATGCCTCCCGGTGGTTAGGGTGAGAAATTTCGATAAGTGCTTTAGCCCGTTGACGCATATTTTTTCCGTAGAGGTAAGCAATGCCATACTCCGTTACGATATAATGTGCATGGGCCCGTGTTGTTACAACCCCCGCACCTTGTTTCAGAAATGGAACTATACGAGAAATTCCTTTTGAAGTAACAGAAGGTAATGCAATGATTGGTTTTCCGCCTTCAGACAAGGCAGCACCCCTCATAAAATCCATCTGTCCTCCTACACCTGAAAAGTGATAAGCGCCAATTGAATCAGAACAAACCTGGCCGGTGAGATCCACTTCTATGGCGCTATTTATTGCGGTTACTTTAGGATTCGAACGAATAATGGAAGTGTCATTAACGTAATCGATATTCATCACCATTACACTGGGATTATCATCTACGAAATCATATAACTTACGACTACCTAATAAAAATGATGTTACTACCTTACCCCTATATTTTTTCTTATGTTGATTGGTGATCACACCTCTTTCAAGGAGGGGCATCACACCGTCTGAGAACATCTCTGTATGTAAGCCCAATTCTTTATGACCTTGTAGACTTGCCAATGCAGCATCGGGAATGGAGCCAATCCCGGTCTGAATGGTAGCCCCATCTTCCACCAGTGACGCACAATAATTTCCAATACGTTTCGAAATTTCAGAATGATTTGCATTCGGTAGAACTTCAGGCAATTCCTGTTCCGCGTAAACGAGCGCATCGAAACTATCGATCTTAACGATGCCATCTCCTAAGGTCCTTGGCATCCTGGGATTAACCTGAGCAATTACATACTTAGCCGTTTTTATTGCGGTGGAAGCAACATCAACAGAAACACCCAACGAACAATAGCCATGTTTGTCGGGCAAGGAAACCTGCACGAGGGCAACATCTAAGGGGAGAATATTTCTTCGAAATAAAATTGGTATCTCACTTAAAAATATAGGTATGTAATCTCCGCGTCCATCATTCACGGCTTCGCGCACATTTTGCGAAACAAATAATGAATTGATTCTAAAATTGTCTTTATACTTCTTATCGGCAAACAATGCTTCGCCCTGCGTACTAATACTGATCAGTTCAATATCGTAAAGCTCATCAGCCCGTTCAACCATTTTCCTTAACAAATAATGCGGCGTCGCAGCACCACCATGCACAAAAACCTTATTGCCCGATTTAATAATTTTTACAGCCTCTTCTCCAGTTATATATTTTTTCATTTGTGATCATTAATTGTTATGAAACCCTCAGCAGCCCACATGCAAATCTTATACATTGCATAAGGACATAAACCTACTAAGGAGCATCAGCATGAAAGTTGAGATTGATCATGCGAAAGCCTGATTTATATCATTAGTCTGTAGTTTGCGCCGTCCATGTACTCTTTCTTTTGACACTGACGCCCTCGCCTGGCCAGAATTAATCATCCCTGGCCACTTAAAATTCGGAGCTAAAATATTATAAACATCCGGATAAGTGTCGGAATCGAAACGACCCCACTATAAAGATGATTTCAAGAAAGATGATTTTAATCATTCTCCCATCTGATCAAAATCAGAAGTTGCCTTTAAACGTATCGATAGCTTTGTTCATCAATTCGACACATCAAACTAAATCATCATGACAACCGATAGAAAATTAGGTATTTGGATGGATCATGCAAGCGCTCACATCATGGAGTTCACCGCCGACCCGGTGCATACAAAAACAATAACGTCAAAATTTACCCATGAACAGAGAGAAAGCAGCTTGTCAAAAGGCGAGACGCAAATGCATAACAAAGAACAACACCAACAAGCCGACTACTATAAGAAATTGGGCGAAGTGATCAGAGGCTACAAAGACGTGCTTCTCTTTGGCCCAACGGATGCAAAGGTGGAGCTATTCAATGTTTTACGAGCGGACCACCGCTTCGCTGAAATAAAAATTGAAGTTAAGCAAGCCGATAAACTGAGCGATAACCAACAACATCTTTTTGTCAGAGAACATTTCACGAAAAAATCGGTCTTCGTTCAGTAAGCATTTATGCAACATAATATCCGATACGAAATAATTTTATCATAAAATAAATACATATGAAAGCTTTAGTGTATCACGGCGCCGGAAAAAAAAATTGGGAAGAAAAATCAAAGCCTACCATACAGGAGCCTACCGACGCCATTGTCAAAATTTTAAAAACTACGATCTGCGGCACGGATCTTCATATCATGAAGGGCGATCTCCCGGCCGTTACAGATGGAAGAATTATCGGTCATGAAGGTGTTGGTATAATAGAAGAAGCCGGAAGTGCCGTAAGTAACTTCAAAAAAGGAGATCATGTTTTGATATCCTGCATCACGTCGTGCGGCAAATGCGAATATTGTAAAAAAGCAATGTACTCGCATTGTGAGAAAGGCGGATGGATATTGGGCAATCTGATCGATGGAACACAGGCTGAATATGTACGGATACCATATGCAGACAACAGCCTATATCCAATTCCGGCGGGTGCCGATGAAGAAGCGCTGGTGATGTTAAGCGACATTTTACCAACTGGTTTTGAATGCGGCGTGCTCAATGGACAAGTCAAGCCCGGTGATACGATTGCTATTGTAGGTGCAGGTCCCATCGGAATGGCGGTACTATTAACGGCACAATTCTACTCCCCGGCTGAGATCATTATGATCGATCAGGATGATAACCGGTTGAACTTAGCAAAGACTTTCGGTGCGACCCATGTAATTAACAGTGCAAACGAAAACGTGTTGGAAAAAATCATGACCCTGACAAAGAACAGAGGTGTTGATACAGCCATCGAGGCTGTCGGCATACCCGCCACATTCGAAATGT
>JGI24890J29729_1000563_pt1 | contig 22501 bp, 28 predicted proteins | sample FreactcultureFD7_FD_29729 | JGI IMG/M metagenome (IMG submission 29729)
ACTTAAAGATGCACTTAATGAAGTGTATGGCATAAAACCTAAACAAACATCTAACTTTGTAGTATTTGATCCTAAAGAAGTAAAGATACTAGAAAAGAACAGTAAACCTGTTACTCGTAAAGACATCATAGAAGAACAATTAAATAACATTAAAAAATAGTATATAATTTAACGTATATAAATCAACCACTTGAGAATATATGAATAAAAAAATAGCGAAAAATACCGAACATCCTAATTTAAATGTAGGTCGTAAGCCAGGAGTACCTAATAAATCAACCACAATGGCACGAGAAGCGATTGCAAGATTTGTTGATGGTAATGCTCACAAAATGCAAGAATGGCTTGAGAAGGTCGCTGATGGCGTTAAAGACGATAAAGATAAATGGATAGTTCCACCTGCACCTGATAAAGCATTTCAAATGCTACAGACTATTATGGAATACCACATACCTAAACTTGCTAGACAAGAAGTAGTAGGCGATGAAAAAGCACCTGTACGCATGGTGATTTCTTGGAAGAAGTAGAAATAGAACTAGAATACGCACCTAGAAGCGTATTTCAAGACTTCCACAACAGACAAGAACGATGGGCAGTCATAGTCGCACATAGACGCTGTGGCAAGACTGTGGCTGTATTAAACGACACAATATATAGAGCATTGACAGAAGGCAAAGAAAACGCACAGTACGCTTATATTGCTCCTTACTATGCACAGGCAAAGTCTATTGCTTGGTCATATTTACTAAGATTTACTGAACCAGTACGCAAACAAGCAAATCAATCTGAATTATGGGTAGAACTCATTAATGGTGCAAAGATACGACTATTTGGTGGTGATAATCCAGACGCACTTCGAGGAAATTACCTAGATGGCGTAGTTTTAGACGAAATGGCTGACATGAAGCCTAGACTTTGGGGAGAAATTGTCAGACCATTACTTGCTGACAGATTAGGATGGGCTACGTTTATTGGTACACCTAAAGGACACAATGGATTTTATGAGATATTCTCAAGAGCAGAACAGCAGCAGAACTGGTACGTTAAAGTTTTAAGAGCTAGTCAAACTCAGATACTTCCACAAGAAGAACTAGACGATGCTAAGTCGATGATGTCATACGATCAGTACCAAGCTGAGTTCGAATGTGATTTCGAATCAGCAATTATTGGAGCATATTATGGCAAAGAGATGCGTGAGCTTACTGATAGCAATAGGATTACAGACGTTATTTGTGATGATATGTTTAAAGTTAATACAGCATGGGACTTGGGCTATTCAGACGATACGAGCATTTGGTGGTATCAAGTAGTACATGGCGAGATACGAGTATTAGACTATCACAGTAGTAATGGTGAGACAGTAGACTACTATACAGACTTGATTAAGCAGAAAAAGCGTGAATTTGGGTACGAATATGGCATACATTGGCTACCACATGATGCACGAGCAAAGACATTAGCAAGTGGTGGCAAGTCAATTATTGAGCAAATATCTAACAAAATACCTATAGAATCGCTTAAAATAGTACCAAGTCTATCTTTACAAGATGGTATTCAAGCAAGTAGAATGGCATTAAAGAGATCGTGGTTTGATCATAAATGTATAGAAGGTATTGAGTGTTTAAGGCAATATCAGCGTGAGTATGATGAAGATAAGAAAGTGTTTAGAGATAAGCCTAGACATGATTGGACTTCACATGGTGCTGACGCTTACAGGATGCTAAGTATCGCTTGGAAAGATGAAGATAAAGTTCTCTCGAAAGACAACTCGATTAGAGGAATATCAGTAGGTGAAAATGAAGTATCACTAAACGAATTATGGGCAGTTTCGCCTAAACCGAGTTACAGGAGAATATAATGGCTGTTCAACTACCATACGGTGTTACATACGAACATGTAAACGCATCCACCACAGCACAAGTCTTAGGAGCAACAGGTGCAGCAGGTGACACATTAATGAGATTAGTAATTACAGTAACTACAGCAGCAGGTTCAGCAGTATCTATTCAAGATGGTGCTTCTTTTAGCCATACAGTTATGGCAGCAAACACACCAATTGGAGCATATTCATTAGATATAATGGCTGATTCACAATTTGGTGCATGGAAAGTAACGACAGGATCAGGCGTAGAAGCATTAGCCATTGGCGATTTTAGTTAATTATGAAGCACACTTACACAGATTGGTACAATAGGATATTGTCCTATGAACGTGCCTTTAAGAAATGGGAAGGTCGAGCAGATAAGATTCTAAAGCGTTATCGTGACGATTCAAGAACACAGAACAATCCTAATGCTCGATTCAATATTCTGTACTCTAACGTACAGACAATCACACCAGCAGTATTCGCTAGATTACCTAGACCAGACGTTACTAGACGATTTAAGGACAACGATCCAATAGGTCGAGTAGCGTGTATGTTGCTAGAACGTGCTTTAGAGTACGAATTAGAACATTACTCTGACTACAAGACAGCGATGGATTCATCTGTATTTGACAGAATGATAGGTGGTCGTGGTACAGCTTGGGTAAGATATGAGCCACACATTGTTGCAGGTGAACAAGGACTTCCTGAAGATGGCTTAGAAGTGTCAGACGTTGTTGATGACATGGATGAAGCACCAAGTGAAAAAAACGAAGAAATTGAATACGAATGTGCTCCTGTAGACTATATTCATTGGAGAGACTTTGGTCACTCAGTAGGTAGAACATGGGAAGAAGTAACTTGGGTATATCGTAAAGTCTACATGAATCGTAATGCTTTAGTTGAACGCTTTGGCGAAGAACTAGGCTATGAGATACCTTTAGATATGAAGCCTGAAGAAGGCAAGTCATACACTCAGAATCAAAATATGCCTGAACAAGCTCTTATCTATGAGATATGGGATAAAGAGACAGGCGATGCTATCTGGTTAAGTAAGTCAATGGGCAAAATTCTTGATGAAAAGCCTGATCCATTAGAGTTAGAAGGATTCTTTCCTTGTCCTAAGCCGTTATATTCAAACATTACTACTGAAAACTTAGAGCCTATTCCTGATTTCACGATGTATCAAGATCAAGCAAAAGAACTTGATACGTTAGCTGACAGAATAGATGGCTTAATCAATGCGTTAAAAGTTCGTGGTGTATTTGATGCAAGTGCAAGTGAACTAAATCGTCTGTTTTCTGAAGGCGAAAACAATACATTGATACCTGTAAAGAATTGGGGAGCATTTGCTGAGAAGCAAGGACTTAGAGGTGCAATAGATTTGATTGATATTCAACCATTTGCTAGTGCTTTGATGTCATGTTATCAAGCAATGGAACAAGTTAAAGGTCAGATTTACGAGATTATGGGCATTGCTGACATTCAGCGTGGTCAGACTGATCCTAATGAGACACTAGGTGCTCAGATAATCAAGAGTAACAACGCAGCAGGTCGATTAAAGACTATGCAGCACAATGTTGTGAACTTTGCGACTAAGATACTGAACTTAAAAGCACAGATTATCTGCAATCATTTTACTGAAGAAACCATTATTAAGATTAGTGGTGCATCACAGTTAAGCGACAACGATAAACAATTAGTTCCACAAGCATTAATGTTGTTAAAAGACGAATCAGCTAAGAACTTCAGAATTGAAGTGACATCTGACTCAATGATTTACCAAGATGAGATGCAAGAAAAGCAAGATCGTATGGAATTCTTGCAAGCTGTAGGTAATTTCATGCAAAACATCATTCCATTAGGTCAATCAGCACCAGAACTTGTACCTATGGCGATGGAAATGCTTAAATTTGGCGTGACAGGCTTCAAAGTAGGTAAAGGATTAGAAGGATTGATAGACGAAACAGCAGACAAATTGAAAGAAATGGCTGCTCAACCTAAACAACCACAACCTAATCCTGAAATGATGAAGATTCAAGCTCAATCACAAGCTAAACAAGCAGAAATGCAAATGTCAGCTCAGATTGAACAGCAGAAACTACAAGCACAAATGCAAGCTGAAACTCATAAACAACAGATGCAAGCTCAAGAAAACTCATTGCGTAATCAATTAGAGCATGAGAGACAACAAGCTGATCGTGAGATGGAAATGAAGCTCGCACAAATGAAAATGATGACTGAAAGAAATACGCAGTTACTACTTGCTTACATAAATAACGGTGCAAAAGTAGAAGTAGCAAGAATAGGAGCATCCACAGACGATGGAGCAATGGCATTTGCAGAGTATCAGAATGATGCTGACATGATGCAAGCACAAGAGCATCCATTAGCACCATTAGCTAACGCAATTACACAAGGTCATCAACAGATGTCAGATTCTATTGGTCAGTTAATAGGTACATTACAACAGCAACATGAAATGGCAAATCGACCAAAACAAGTTATACGAGATGAACAAGGTAAAATTGTAGGAGTCCAGTAATGGCGATAACTGTTAAACACACAAAGGTATCAACCATACCTGATGATGCAGATACATCGCTAATTAGACCATCAGATTGGAACGCAGAGCATAGTTTAGTAGGAACTGTACCAATAGATAATGGTGGAACAGGTGCAAGTACAGCAAATGATGGCTTTAATGCTTTAGCACCTACACAGACAGGAAACTCAGGTAAGTATCTAACGACTGATGGCTCTAATACGTCTTGGGCTACAAATCCACTAGGAACGGTTACAAGTGTAGGTACAGGCACAGGATTAACTGGTGGCCCAATTACTACAAGTGGCACAATATCAATTGACAGCACAGTAGCTACATTAACAGGCACACAAATTCTTACTAACAAAACTATTTCAGGTGCCAGCAATACATTAAGCAATATTGGTAACGCAAGTCTTACTAATTCAGCTATTACTATTAATGGCACAAGTACAAGTTTAGGTGGTTCAATAAGTGTAGGTACAGTAACAAGCGTAGCAGCAACAGCAGGCACAGGAATAAGTGTTACTGGTAGCCCAATTACTTCTAATGGCACACTAACAATTACTAATACAGCACCTGATCAGACAGTCGCTATTGCAAGTGGTACAGGCATTAGCGTTACTGGTACTTATCCTAACTTTACAGTTACTAATACAAGCCCATCATCAGGTGGTACGGTTACAAGTGTTACAGGTACAGCACCAGTTGTATCAAGTGGTGGCAATACTCCTGCTATTTCAATGCCAGCAGCTACTACTTCAGTAAGTGGTTATCTTACTAGCACAGACTGGAATACATTTAACAACAAATCCAATACAAACGGTACAGTAACGTCAGTAAGTGGAACAGGTACAGTTAATGGCCTAACTCTTACAGGCACAGTAACATCAAGTGGAAGTTTGACTTTAGGTGGCACATTAGACTTGTCTAGTCCACCTGCTATTGGTGGCACAGCAGCTAATTTAATTACAGGTACTACTATTACAGGTACAAAGTTTGTCGGTATATCAGGTGGGACATTCTAAATGTTTTCGTCAGCTTTCCAGGCTAATGCGTTTCAAAACAATGCGTTTCAGATTCATAACGCTTTTGATATGCACGATGGCATTACTAAAGAAGAACTCAAACGCATACGAGAAATACAAAAGAATCTAAGAAAAGCTGAGAATGAACGCAATAGATTAAAGATTGAAAAGACTAAAGCAAGAAAAGAAGCAATTGCTAATCTAATCAGTCCTAAAAAGATTGCAAAAGTTGTTGAAACTAAAGTAAAATTAATCGAACCGAAGATCGAAAAAGTCGAATTTGACATTCAATCACTTGAACAACAAAGACTTCAGATTATTCATGCAATAGAAGTACGGCAAGAGCAAGCTAAACTACAAATGTTACTTGCTATTGAATATGCAAAGAATAAAGCTGAGTTAGATGATGAGGAATCGTTATTAGCACTCTTACTTTAAATCCACATACTGAATATAAAAAAGCCTATGAGCATCTTCATGCTGGTCGATTAGAAGCAGGTTTTCGTTTATTTGAGTATCGTTGGCATCCTGAAGTTATGGCTAATCAAGCTATTCCTTATTCTCAACCATTAAAAATGCCTGTATGGCGAGGTGAAAGTCTATTTAACAAGACAATTACAGTTATCCAAGAGCAAGGCTTTGGCGATATTATTCAATATGCTAGATTTTTACCTGCACTTAAAGTATTAGGTGCAAAACGTGTAGTTATTTTACAACATGGCTCACTTCATGAGCTTATAGGTCAGATGGATTGTGTAGACGCACTTAGTAATATGCCTGAAGAAGGTATAACAACTGAATCTGATTATTGGATAGGTGCTATTTCACTTCCTTATTACATATCATTGGCACAGCCTTATGTTAAAGCGTTATTCCCACTTACAAAGACTAAGATTGTAGGCTCTGAAGGCTATTTTGATGCTATACCTAGTAACATTCCTAAGAAAATAGGTGTTAATTGGGCAACATCTAAAGGCATATTGCACTATGTACGCACAATGAATCCTATTGATATGTTGCATTTTGTAGGCGAAAATGCTTATTCATTAAATCCTGAAGAAGATAAGTTTTGGCATCCATTACCAGACAATGGATGGAGAACAAATTGGGCTAAAACAGCGTGTCATATTAAGGCGATGAAAGGTGTTGTAACTGTAGACACAGGAACGGCACATTTAGCAGGTTCATTAGGCGTAAAATGTATAGTATTAATGCCTAGAGATGAATTTAAGTGTTGGCGATGGAAACATGGTACATGGTACGACTCAGTAATACCTGTGGACTTTAATGATTATCATAAAATACCTGAATTAATAGCGAGAATGTAATGACAGACAAAGAAGTATATTTAAAGCATTGGACACCAACTTTAGGTGAAGAAGAAGCTCTCAAATCATGGGAAGCTAAACAAGCAATGACTAAACGTCAAGCACCTATGGTCGCACCAGACATTCAACCATATCAATCAATGATAGATGGTTCTTGGATAACATCACGTTCAAAGCATCGTACACATTTAAAAGATCATGGATGTATAGAAATAGGTAACGAGAAGCAAGAAGCACCTAAAAGTGTAGAAATCAGTAGAAAGTCGCAAGAAGAACGTAAACGCATGATTGGTGAAATCGTGTATTCAAAACTTAGGTATTAATCCGACAACTTGGAGAAAAACATGGCAGATTTAAGAACAGCACTAGAAGAAGCATTTAGTCAAGAGCCACAAGAAGAAGTACAAGCAGAACCCATAATTGAAGAAGTTGAAGAACATCAAGAAGAACCCCAAGAAGAAACTCAAGAAGAAGTAGTAGAAGAAGTCAAATTAGCATCAAGACCGACTACTTGGAAGAAAGAATATCTTAATATTTGGGATAAGCTAGAAAAGAATGAACCTGTAACTAAAGAAGAATTCACTAAGTTTGCTGAATATGCTAATCAGCGTGAAACAGAGTACAAAAAAGGTGTATCAGCTTACAAAGGCGAAGTTGATCGTATTAAGCCATTAGAAAATGCTATTGCACCATATAGACAGCATCTACAACAGCAAGGAATTAACGAAATTGCATTGATAGATAACCTAGTAAAGTCGCATTTTGTATTGGCTCAAGCTCCTTATGAACAAAAAGTGCAAATGTTTAATAGACTAGCACAGGATTATGGCATACAATTAAACGGTAATCCTCAACAAACTGATCCTTACATTCAGCAATTGATGAACCAGTTAAATACTGTTAATCAAGAAGTAGGCACAATTAAGAATCGGTATGAACAGGAAGAACAAAATCGGTTGATGAGTGAAATCAATCGAGTAGCAAGCGATGTGGAGAAGTTTCCACATTTTGAATCGGTTAGAGAAGACATGGCTCAACTACTTGAACGTGGATTAGCTCATAACCTTGAAACGGCTTATGCAAAAGCTGTGCGTATGAATGATGATGTATGGCAAATTGAGCAAGAACGACTCCTTACTCAAGCGTCTAAGCAAGCATCTAAGGCACAACAAGTAGCAAAGGCAAAAGCTGCTGGTGTCAGTCCTAGATCAGTTACTCCTAACGGTGTAGGTGGACAAACAGAAGCAAAGGATAGACGATCTATTCTTGAGAAAGAATTATCTCAGGCAATGGGTGGTCGAGTTTAATCTATTTTTTAAAGGAAAATATCATGGCATTCGCTAACTCAGCAATAACCGATATCATCGCAACGACTATTCAAAGTCGTAGTGGTGAACTCGCGGATAACCTAACCCAGAACAATGCAATTTTACAGAGGTTAGAGCAAAAAGGAAATATTAAGCCATTTTCAGGCGGGAATGTGATCCTCCAAGAAATTATGTACAATGACCCAAATACCAACAACGCTAATTCTTATAGTGGGTACGAGGTATTGAACATTTCCCCGGATAGTCCAATTTCTGCTGCACAGTTCTCTATTACTCAGTACGCAGATAGCGTAACAATGAGTGGTTTAGAAATGTTACAGAACAGCTCTAAAGAAGCTATTATCGACTTGTTAGATGGTCGTATGCAAGTTTCTGAAGCTCGCTTGCTTAACCGTATCTCTGGTGACTTGTATCTTGATGGTACTGGTAACGGTGGAAAAAATATTACTGGACTGGCCGCAGCAGTCCCGGATAGTGCTGCAACAGGTACTTACGGTGGTATCAATCGTGCTAACTGGACTTTCTGGAGACCAACTGTAACAACTGGCACGACTGTAACTTATTCAAACATTCAAGGCTTAATGACAACGACAGCTATTCAATTAGTTCGTGGTACAGATAAAGCTGACTTGATTGTTTGCGATAACAACTTCTATTCATTGTATGTTCAGTCTTTACAAGCTATTCAGCGTATTAATACTGAAGAATCAGGTGCAGCAGGTTTTGCTTCACTCAAGTTCTACGGTGGTGGTACATCTGCTGACGTGGTATTAGGTGGTGGTTATGGTTCACAAGCTACTTCAAACCACATGTGGTTCTTGAATACTGATTACATTTTCTTACGCCCACATAAAGAACGTAACTTTGTTCCTATTGGTGGCGAAAGACAAGCGATCAATCAAGACGCAATCGTCAAATTGTATGGTTGGGCTGGCAATCTTACTTGCTCAAACCAGTTCCTACAAGGTTTGTTAATTAACTAATTTGTCCATATAGAAAGGAAATTATCATGGCATATTCAATAACTCCAACGGCTGGTATCGACTTAGTTAATCTAACAAATACCAATACTAACTCTGCTGGTACAGCAATTCCTGTAAACGGCCCACTTGGATCAGAAGTATTTGGTTCAGATGGTAAGATTTACGTTTTTGCTAAAGCAGGTGGAGCAATCACAGCTTCAACAGCAACTTGTACTGTAAATGCTTCAACATTTGTAGCAACAGGTTCTGCTGGTTCTTATACATCTCCTGCTACTGCTATGGTGTCAGGTGACTACGGATGGTTCTCAAAAGCATCAGTTTAATGTAGCAAATGGGAGTGGTGTAAAAGCCACTCCTTTCTTTTAACAACCTAACCACTTAGGAGAATTAAATGGCAATAGAATCAGACATCAATAACGCAGACACACGATTAGCTGTCAAGTTTGAAAAGCGTGACGTTCAAGACATGGTCGAAACTTTAAAAGAAAACAGACCAATATTCAAAGAAGTAGTATTTATTAAGATAGCCGTACCTGGCGATGCACTTACAGAAATTGATAGACCTATGTATGACTCTGATAAAAACAGATTTCCTATACAATGGGCAAGTTATCAAAATCGTCAAGGTCAAGAACAAAATTATTCAGGTACATCTTTAAAAGAATGGCCTTTAATTACAAGTTCACAAGCTGAAGAACTACGAGGATTAAAGTTTCACACAGTAGAATCTATAGCAATGGCAACAGATCAAGCAATTCAAAAGATGGGTATGTTAGCAGGTATGAGTCCTTATTCTTTTAGAGAAAAAGCTCAGTCTTTCTTAAAAATGGCAAAAGAAGGTGCTGATTTAAACGCTAGAGAAGCAGAATTAAACGAATTGCGTCAAGAAAACGCTAAGATTAAGGCTGAAGCTGAAGAAAAGTATCAGAAACAACAGACTCAAATTGAATCTTTAATGTCTATGGTGACAGAAAAGAAACGAGGAAGAAAGCCAAAAGAAGTTGAAGAAGTAGAATAAGTTGTTATAATTAGTTAAGCCGAATACTTGGCATACATTTAAAGGAAATCTATGTCAAGTACCATGCTTACACTCATGCAAGAAGTCTCAAATGAATTGGGACTTGTTGCACCTACTTATGTCGCAGGTAATACTTCTCAAGAAGTTATACAGTTACTAGCATTGATGAATCGTGCAGGTTATAACTTAACTAAAGAGTACGACTGGCGAATCTTAGAAAAAGAATACAGATTTTATACACAAGCTATTACAACAACAGGTAATGGCATTAATGGCTCGTATGTTTTAACAAACGTAGCAAATACAACAGGTTTAGACAATAAATGGCAAGTAACAGGTACTGGTATACCTCAAGATTGTTTTGTTGTATCAGTAAATGGCTCTAGCGTTACATTAAATCAACCATTACAAGCTACAAACGTAGGTATTTCTCTGACATTTGGTCAAATGAAGTATGACTTGCCTGATGACTACGAAACAATTACTGATAGAACTCAATGGGATAAGACCAAACATTGGGAAATGTTGGGGCCAGAAGATGCACAGCAATGGCAATGGTTAAAATCAGGTTACATTTCAACAGGCCCAAGAATACGTTGGAGAATATTAGGAAAGTATTTTCAAATATGGCCAGTAATGAACACACAGGAGTATTTAGGATATGAATACAGATCAAAAGGATGGGTTGAAGCAGCTAATGGCGATGTTAAGAACTCATTTACAGCAGATACAGACACAAGTTTGTTCGATGACACAATCATGGTTCTCGCGACTAAACTCAAGTTTTTTCAAATTAAGAACTTTGATACAACGTCTTTACAACAAGATTACGACAGGTATTTAAGCGTAGCAAAAGCAAACGATAAAGGTAGTGCAACACTCAGCTTTGCTCCTTATCCAAGTAAGGTATTAATTGGATACGCTAACATTCCTGATACTGGTTACGGCTCATAATGCAAAGTCAAAAGTTCTCAGCAAGAACAGCATCTATACCTGCTCCTATTGGTGGTTGGAACGCAAGAGATTCACTTGCAAATATGGATGCAATGGATGCTGTAACCATGCTTAATTGGTTTCCTACACCTACTGACATTCAATTCCGTAAAGGATATTCTAAAAGGACTACAGGTTTTTCAGGTAAAGCTAACTCGTTAATGAATTGGGCTGGGCCATCAAGTCAGATTATGTTTGCAGCAGTAGGTTCAGTTATATATAACGTGCAAGGAACTACGGCTACAAGCTCAGTAACAGGCTTAGGAAGCGATAAATGGCAACACGTTAATATCACAACAGGTGGTGGGCATTATCTCGTTATATGCAACGGTGTAGACTCTGTACGAGTGTTTGATGGTACAACTTGGACAACACCAACGATTACAGGTGTAACTTCATCTAATTTGATTAATGTCAATTTATTTAAAAACAGACTGTATTTTACTGAAAAAAACACGTTAAAAGTATGGTATTTACCTGTTAATTCAATCGCTGGTGCTGCTAATGCCTTAGATTTTGGTGCAATAGCTAGAAATGGTGGCTATTTACAAGCGATGGGTACTTGGACATTAGATGCAGGTCAAGGTGCTGACGATTACGCTGTATTTGCAACAAGCATGGGTGAAATTATTGTTTATAACGGTACTGATCCAACAGATCCAGCGACTTGGGCATTAAAAGGCGTATGGCAATTAGGTCAAACATTTAGCCGTAGATGCTTTTTTAAGTGGTCAGGTGACTTACTTTTATTAACTCAAGATGGATTAGTTCCATTAGCATCAGCTTTACAGTCATCACGACTTGATCCACGAGTAAACTTAACAGATAAAATTTACTACGCTGTAAGTTTAGCAGCGACTACATATTCAACATTATTTGGATGGCAAATCACTTACTTTGCTAGTGAAAATATGCTTATTCTTAACATTCCTACATCAACAGGAATGGAGCAATATGTCATGCACACGATTACTAAGTCGTGGGCAAGATTTACAGGCTTTGAAGCATATTGCTTTGAAATACAGAACGACAGGCTTTATTTTGGCTCAAATGGCTATGTAGGTAAGTTCTGGGATACAAATAGTGATAATGGTACAAACATCACAGGTCAAGTGCAACAAGCCTATAATTACTTTGAAATGCGTGGTCAGAATAAGCGATTTACATTAGTTAGACCTATTTTATTGACTGATAACGGTGTACCTAGTATCTTAGCGAACGTCAGTACAGACTTTCAAGAACAGAACAATTTAGGTGCTGTTCAGTTTAATCCAAGTGCTTATGCAGTAGGACTTTGGGATGCTGCTTTATGGGATCAAGCAACATGGGGTGGAACATTAACAGTCAATAAAGATTGGCAAGGCGTAACAGGTATAGGTTATTGTGCAGGACTCAATTTAAGCATAGCATCACAGAATATAGAAGTTCATTGGGCATCAACAGATTTTGTTTTTGAACCTGGTGGCATATTGTAGTTTTTTAGTAAAAAATCAAGTAAAATAACGGTATTGACCGAATACTTGGTTTTTCTTTATGGAGAAAGATATGGGTTTATTCGATCAAAGCACACCTTTAATGTCAGGAATGGCTACACCACAGAGTTTTAATGGTGTGCCTAATATGCAAGCACCGACAAGTGGTCAAACAACACCTACGCAAAATCCGTATGGAACTAATCCATTTATGGGTTCAACAAATCCGTATATTCAAGCTGCTCAAGCATCAGCTTCAGGCAATATAAATGCAGCGAATACGGCTACTGCTGCTAACCGAGTCAATCAAAACACTCCTTATGGTAGCTTACAGTATTCACAGACAGGTACAGATGCTAATGGTAATCCTATTTGGTCAGCAAACCAGACGTTATCACAACCATTAGAAAACTTAACAAATACATCATTAAGTAATCTTCAGTCTAGTCTTGAAAATCCTATGTATGGTATTAATCCTGGTCAAACGTATTCAGATGCGATTATGTCTAGGTTACAACCACAAATTGCACATCAAAATGAGATGTCAGATCAAGCATTAGCAAATCAAGGCATTATGCCAGGCTCACAAGCGTATGAAAACGCTAAACGAGTTCTAGGTCAGCAACAAAATGATTTATTAACAAGTGCAATTGTTAATGGCATGAATACAGGATTAACTGCTCAAGGTTTGCAAAATACGACTGCTGCTAACGTCAAGAATTTAGGTACACCTAGTTATGTTAATCCGTACAATCAAGCTGCTGTAGCTGCACCTGATTATTTAGGTGCGTATTCAACTGCTAACGCTGCTGATATTGCTAAAGCAAATGCTCAAATGGCACAACAAACAGCACAAATGAACGGACTATTGGGTTTAGGTTCAAGTGCATTGTTAGGTGGCACAGGAACAGGAAGTGTATTAGGTGCAGCAGGAACAGGATTAGCTGATTTATACAAATACTTTAATTCATTGAATCCAGCAATTGCATCAGGTCAATCAGCAGCAAATCTAGCACAATATGGATTATCTCCTAGTGACTTTACTAATCAATTGCCAACTGATACAAGTGCATTAGATTTAGCATCTCAATACTTTTAATTATGAAGCCTACTGAAATCATAACTGCTGATATGGAAAAACATGGTAAAGATGCCACGTTATTTTTAGAAGGTTTGACTAAAGCCATTCAAAAAAAATCTATTATATTATTTCAAGAAGGCGATTCAGTATTACTGTTAAAAAGACTTGGTGAAGGTATAGTTGATCTTCATTTATTTACGGTTGATTCGCCAATTCGAGTAGCTAAAGCATTAATTCAATTTATTAAAAAGATTCGTGCATCTGATATTAAGGTTGTTTATGGTGCAGATGAGCCTACACAATTGCTTCAGTTACTTAAAAACTTAGATGTTGAAATTATGCCATCAGATAATCCTAAATACAAATGGATGGCTAAAGTATGAAATATAACCACTATTCTTATTTACCAATTAACGCATTTAAGCCTATTCTTGGTCGTATGTGTTTGCATGGCCCAGCTAGTGATGCTGTTGAATGGGTTAGTGATCAATTAGATGAAGCACCTGTAGTATCTAATCCAGGCGAAACATTAGCAACTATTGATGATGCTGTTAATGACAATGTGCCTGGTGGTTGGGCAACAGTTGGTGCTGTAGCTTTAGCTGCTGCAACAGGTTACGTTGATCCTACATTGTTAGGTGCAGAAGCAGGTGGTGAGCTTGCTGCTTTAGAAGCTGACGCTGCAATTCAAGCAGGTTTAGGTGCAGAAGTTGGTGCAGGTACAGTCGCAGGTGCAGATGCAGTAATGCCAGGTGCTTTAGCTGGTGAAGTAGCAGGAGAAGGAACAGCACAATTAGGTGCAGGTACATCGTTAAGTGCTGACGCTGCATCAAATCCATTAAATCCTTATTACTCTACTGCAAATCCTACGGTACAAGCAAGTACAGGTACAGTTAGTAACTTAGTTGGTGGTGGTGCTGAAAGTAATTTAGCAACATTAGATTCTTTAAATAATCCATTATTGCCGACAAGTGGTGCTGGTATTGGTGGCTCTGAATTAGGAGCAACAGGAAGCATTATAGGAAGTGGACAAGGACTTGGAGTACAGACATTACCTGAAACATTAGCACCAACAGGTTTAAATGGATTAACAGTTAATGACTTAAATTCACAACCATTATTGAACAATGGTACAAGTTCTTCCATTACAGGTAAAGATGTTGCAGATGCTTTAAGAGCAGCGAATAGTGCTAATAATTTAATTAAAGGCTTAACATCTAGTCAGCAAAAATTAGCAACAAATCAACAAAATTTACAACAGTCGCAAGCATTAGGTAATTTATTAAAAGCAAATCAATTTACACCTATTGCTACACCTGAAGTATATAAAGCACAGAATCCATTTACTTTTGGTCAGCAAGAACCAATACAAGGCAATCCATTAGCATCATTATTAAGGAACAATTATGGCAACAGCTAATCAATATAGTCCATTTGGACTGCCAAGTGCAGGAGTTTCTGCTGATAATCCATTAGCACCTGAATACTTAGCATTAGAACGTCAGAAGAAAATAGCTGATTTATTGATGCAAAAAGGTCAGCAATTACCTGAAGGACAAATGGTATCTGGTCATTATGTAGCACCATCATGGACACAGCAATTAGGCACATTAGCAAATGCTTACATGGGTGGCAATATGGCAGAACAGAATGAAACTAGAACTGCTAAGTTAGGTCAATTATTGCGTGGTCAAAGTACAGAAGAAATTAAAAATGTTTTAAAAGCCTTTGAAAGTGGAGATCAATCTAAAGCATTAGAGTTGTCAGCTCTTGGGCAAACTCCTTTTGCACAAGGTATTGCAAGTGAATTAGTTAAAAAGAGATTAATTGGCAAAGAACCTAAATGGGAAAAATCAGAACAATATAATGAAAATGGAACAGTAACGCAAGGTTATGTTGATGTTAATGCAAAAAATCCTGTAGACACTTTTATTCCAGGAAGTGTAAAGCCTGCAATGACACCATACGAAAAAGCTTCAATAGATCGTAAAGAATTTGAATGGAATAATTTATCTGCTAAAGATAAAGCCCAATTATCTAATGACGCTGCAAGAATTGGTATTTCTGCAAAAGAATTATATTTTAATACTGGATTAAGTGCAGGCGGTGGATATTCACCATCACCAACAGTTCAATCTTCAACGCCAATACAACCACAAACGCAACCAACAAATCAATCTCAACCATTAACTAAGCCACAAATAGCAGGACTGCCAACAACACAGCAATTGCCAAATGGTCAAGTTTTGCCACCTAAGATGCAATTAGAATTAATGAAAGAAGAACAAAAAGGCCCAACTGAATTTGCTGGTAAAGCTGTATTGTTTGGCTCTGCTATGCAACAATCGCAAAACATTATTTCTCAATTAGAAAAAGAAGGCACAACTAAAGGAGCTATAGCACCAGCATTTTTAAGTGGTATAGTTAAATTAGCTCCATTAGGAGTTGGAGATGCTGCTGCAAATGCAGTTGAAGCTGCGTTTAGACAAGATCCAACAGGTTTTGTTGGGCCAGATAAAAATCAACAAAAACTAGCACAAGCACAATTAGCTTTTGCATCAGCTTGGTTAAGGCAAACATCAGGTGCAAGTTTTGGAGCAACTGAAATTGCAAATACAATTAAAGAATTTTTCCCATTGCAAGGTGAAAGTAGTGGTGTTATTGCACAAAAAACAGAAGCAAGAAAAAGAGCAATTAAAGGACTCGAATATTTAGCTGGGCCATCAGGAGCTAAACAAATACAACAATATGGACAACAACAATCTACTTTTAAACCTTTGCAACGATGGAATCCACAAACACAACAATTAGAGGACATTAAATAATGCCTGTAATCGAAATTCCAAATGTAGGAAATATTGAGTTTCCTGATTCAATGAATCGTGATGATATATCTATTGCTATTCGTAAAATTACTAAAGCACCTACACAAACAAATAAATTAGGTGTGCCTGTAGGCGAAGGTGAACGCATTATGCAACCTGAACCTGAACAACCAAGATCAATAGGTGATTACATTAAACCATTTGCTGAAGTTCCTGCAACGATGTTAAGTAACGCTGCTTTAGCTATACCAAGTGCATTTGCTAATCCTAAACAACCAACAGCTTTAATGGAAAAGTATGGTTATAAACCTGAATCACCTGTAACTAAAGATATTCTTGGTGGCATGGCAGATGCTTTAAGATATGTGCCACCATATATAGGCACAGGATTATTGCCTACTCTTGGTAAAAATACTCAATTGTTAAAACAACCAACAGAAATAGCAACACAAGCTGTTACACAACCTGTTACTCAACAATTAGCACAAGCATTAAGAAAAGAACCTACAGTTACTTTAAGTGGTGTAGGTGCTGCTGAAGTACCTAAAATGATGCAACGAGTAGAAACTGCTCAAAATTTACGAGTACCTGTACCAATAACAAAAGGACAGGCAACAAGAGAATTAGGTCAACAGGCATTTGAAGCTGAAACTCCTAAAAACTATCCTGAATTAGGAACGCCTTTAGTTAAAAAAAGTTTAGACCAAAATGAAAAAATATTGCAAAACTTTGACGCTTATGTTGATGCAACAGGATCAAAATCAGCAGGGCCATTTAATTTAAGAGCTGTTGGTAAAGTTGTTGATAAAGCATTAGTTGATTCAGCCAATAAAGCATGGAAAGAAACTGGTAATGCTTATGCTATTGCTAGAGAAGCTGGTGAAATGCAAGCACCTGTTAATTATCAACCATTGCAACAATACATAAACAAATTTGAAAATAGACCAACTTTAAAAGGTGATTTAGCAAAAATTATTAGCATTGTTGAAGATGAAATAAAAATTAATGATCCTAAAAAAACAGGACAAATGAGTATTAACCAACTTGAAGATATTTATGAGTTAATTAACAAATCATACGATCCAAATACTCCTAGTGCTACTTATGCAAAAGACATGAAAAAACTCATTAATGGTGCAATGGAAGGTCAAGGTGGTGAGTTATATCAAAAAGCTAGACAGTTAAGAACAAAATACGCCAATGAATTTGAAAATGTTGGTTTTGTTGATAAATTATTAAGAACAAAGCCTAATACTAAAGATCGAGCTGTAGCATTTGAAGATGTATTTGATCATTCAATAATGAAAGGTTCTTTAGATGATGTAATGGCAGTAGGTAAAGCATTAAAAAAAGCAGGACCAGAAGGTCAGCAAGCATGGAAAGAATTGCAAGGTCAAACAATAGAACAATTAAAATCTACCGTTACAAAAAATATAAAACAAGATCAGAATGGCAATAAAATTATTTCACCTTCACAATTTGATTCTTTTGTTAGAGAATTAGACCAAGATGGAAAATTAGATTATTTGTTTGGCAAATCAGGTGCAAATGAAATTCGTGATTTACGAGATACTGCTTTAACAATTTATAATCCTGTGCCAGGTGCTGTAAATTATCCTAATACATCAAGTGCAATTATTAGAGGATTGGATGCATTAAATAAATCTGTAATTGGTAAAATACCAGTTGTTGGTAAAGTTACGCAATATAGTGCAAATAAAGCAAAAGAAAATGCTATAAAGAAACAAATTGAAGAATCAATTAATTTTGATCCTAAAAGATTAGCTGAACAATTAAGGAAGGAATAATATGTCTCGCAACGGATCAGGAACGTATAGTCTACCAAGTGGTAATCCTGTAGTAACAGGAACAACGATTAGTTCAACATGGGCTAATACAACATTAAATGATATAGCATCAGCATTGACTGGTTCAGTAGCTTCAGATGGTCAAACAGCAATGACAGGAACGCTACAAATGGGAACAAATAATATTGCTAACGCAGGTACAATAACAGGCACTACAATAACAGCTACAACAGGAATCTTTGGAGGAACATACTAATGGCACAAACAAACTATACGCCTATTTCGCTTTACTATTCAGCAACGGCAGCAAGTGTTCCTACGGCTGGTAACTTAGTCGCAGGTGAACTCGCATTGAACACAGCAGATGGTAAATTATTTTACAAAGATTCTAGTGGAGTTGTACAGACACTTGCAAGTAAAGCAGGTAATGTCAATGTATCATCATTTAGTGCAGGTTCTACAGGACTCACACCTAGTACGGCAACAACAGGTGCAGTAACGCTTGCTGGCACGTTAAACGTATCTTCAGGTGGCACAGGCTTAACAACTCTAACTGCTGGCTATATTCCTTATGGTAATGGTACAAGTGCTTTTAGTTCTAGTGCTAATTTAACATTTAATGGAAGTAAATTAGATGTAACTGGTGATATTGTTATTCCAAACTACACAAACGCATATCAAATTAAAGATACTGGTGGCACAAGCAGATATATTATGTATTACTCAGGAAGCGTATCTCCGTCATCAGGAAATGATTTATTTATTGGTAACACGCTTAATAATGCTGTTGCTTTTTTTTCCAACAACACAGAACGGATGCGTATTAACTCTAGTGGTAACGTAATAATTGGCACTACTTCATCGCCATTTCCAAAATTATATGTTTCAGATGGTACGGTAGGAATAGGACTTGGTCCTTACGCTACAGGTAGTGTTGCTTATGCAGGTACTTGGACAAATCATTCACTAGCATTTGTAACAAACGGTGCTGAAGTTGGTAGGTTTGACATAGCAGGTAATCTAGGACTTGGTGTTACTCCTAGTGCTTGGGTTAGTGGCGATACTATATTTCAGATTAAATCAGGTACAAGTTACGCATCATTGTGGGGAAGAAATGGCTCATTAAGGAGTATTGCAAATGCTTATTATGATGGCACAAACTATAAATATGCAAGTTCTAGCTATGCTCCAGCAAGTTTTCAAGTAGAAAATACTGGTCAATTTACTTGGAGTACTGCACCTACAGGAACTGCTGGTAATAACGTAACATTTACCCAAGCAATGACACTAGATGCTAGTGGTAATTTGTTGGTAGGTACTACAACGCAATTTGGTTCAAGCAAAGTAACAGTATCAAGTGGAACTATTCCAGTAGCGGCAAAAGTTACAGGAACAAGCAATCAAACTATTTTTGGTATGTATATTATAAAACCTGATAATGATACAACAACAAGTCAGCGTTTTATTGGGTTTGGTATCAATAACGATGCGTCAGGTAGTGGACAAATTAATGCTAATGGTGCTAATTCTGCTGCATTTGGTTCATATTCGGATATTCGTTTAAAAGAAAATATTGTTGATTTACCATCACAAATTAATAATATTCTTGCTTTAAAACCAAAAGAATTTGATTACAAAACAGGTGGGCATCAAATAGGTTTTATTGCACAAGAAATGCAAGAAATTTATCCTGATGTTGTGGGTCAAGATGAAACAGGAATGATGACAATTACAGGATGGTCAAAAACTGAAGCAAGACTTGTAAAAGCCATTCAAGAACAACAAGCACTTATTGAATCACTTACACAACGCATTGCAACTTTGGAGAATAAATAATGACTCAATATAATTGGCAAGTAGTACAAATGGACAGACTAACAAGTGATAATTTCGTTGTAACCTGTCACTATACAGTTAATGCTACAGATGGCGATTACACAGCATCTACATACGGCACAACGTCATACACACAAGTAGAAGGTGAAACTTACATTCCTTACGCTGACTTAACAGAAGCAATCTGCGTAGGATGGGTTCAGACTTCATTGGGTAAAGATACAGTAGAAGCAAGCCTACAGTCTCAGATAGACGCATTAAAGAATCCTGTGCAAGAATCAGGAGTGCCCTGGTAAAGATTTTTAACCGTAGTACAACACAGGAGAATGAAATGAGTGAAAACACGAAAAAAACTCAAATTACGATTGACGATGTAGAGTATAACTTTGAAGATTTAACTGAAGAACAGCAGAAATTGTTTCAGCATTGTGTAGATTTAGACCGTAAGATAGGTTCAGCACAGTTTCAATTAGATCAATTAAGCGTAGGCAAGCAAGCGTTTGTCAAAATGTTAAAGGATTCGTTGGAGAAATAATGGATATGGAAGCAATCATAGCTGATAACGATAAAAGATTGTCAGTACACGAAGCTGTTTGTGCTGAACGCTACGAAGGTATTTTAGATTCTTTTGATAAAGGCTCTAAACGTATGCAACGTATTGAGTATCTTTTATATGCTGTAATTGCTTCTGTTTTCTTTGGTAAAGACATGATTTTAAATATTGTTCAACAATTGGTATCCAAATGAAATGTCAAATCCTATTGCTGAAGGTGCTAAACAATTAGCTCAAAGTTTAGAAGAAACTAGAGAAGCTGGTAAAAGTCTTACTAAAAGCATTAAAAACATACAGCATGATGGTATAGAGGTCGCACAAGAGCAGTTAGAAGCACGAGACAAGCATCGGCAGCATGAAGAAGCAATCGCTAATTCTATGCTGTTTAAAGCAGTCAAAGAATACGAGAAACAAAGTGCATTAATTAAGGCTGAGAACAAAGCTGAAGCAGAGTTTAAAGCTAAGTATGGCGTAAAAGAATGGAGCAAGGTTTTAGAATTAAAAGCAATCGTTGAGAAAGAACATAAAGAAAACGCTAGTTATTACGGTCACAAACTGCGTGATGTAAAGCGAGTACAGTTTTATTGTTTCTTTGCTGCTTTTGTTATAACTTGTTTGTTGTATTGGTTTAATCTTGTATGACATGGGTAACAATTTGGTTTGTAGTCTATATCGTAGAATTATGTATATGGTCGTATATTGTTTATTTACATTATGAAGTTAAAATAAACCAAGAAAAAGTAAAATTTCCTACAAAAATGACAGTTAGATCAAAGAAAGATATTGTGCGTGGATGATGATTTATTCAAATGGTGGACTATGTTTGCACTTATCTGCATGATGTTAATTATTCTTTTAAAGGATTAATATGTTCGGTATAGACGATGTAATAGGTGTAGGACTCAAGATAATTGACAAAGTTATACCTGATCCAGCACAAAAAGCACAAGCACAATTAGACTTACAAAAGTTAGCCAATGATGGTCATTTAGCAGAATTGCAAGCAGATATGAACGAGCAAAACAACGTATCAGATCGTTGGAAAGCTGATTTAGTATCTGACTCTTGGCTAAGTAAAAATATACGACCTATGACGCTTATATTTATTCTAGGAGTGTATACAACATTCGCTGGGTTCTCAGCATTTAATGTTAATGTCAATCAAGCCTATGTTGAATTACTTGGACAATGGGGAATGTTAATTATGTCTGCTTATTTTGGTGGCAGAACATTAGAAAAAATTATGGCAAAGAAAGGTTAGAAATGAATACAAAAGATCACGTTATGATTATTGCAGCTTGGTCATTAGTAGCAGTCGTTGTCGGTATGTTATTAATGTTTGCGTATGCAGTAGTTGATCCTAATTTTGAGACTGATAAAGTATTTCAGATTATTGGGCCTGCGTTCCAGACCGTAATTGGTGGCTTTATAGGTTTAATAACAGGTATCAAGATAGGAAGTGACGATGATAAGTAATTGGGATAAATCTTTTGCTGAACTAATAAAGTCTGAAGGTGGCTTTGTAAATAACCCTAAAGATCCTGGTGGCGAAACAATGATGGGGGTAACTAAAGCATCGTGGTCAACATGGCTCAAAAGACCTATTGCTGATGGCGAAATGGCTAAACTTACTGTTGCTGACATTACCCCATTTTATAAGGCTTTGTATTGGGATAAATCTAAATGCCCAGACTTGCCAACAGGTATTGATTATATGGCATTTGACGCATCGGTAAATATGGGTGTAGGGCAAAGCATTAGATTACTTCAAAAATCGCTAGGGTGCGTTCCTGATGGAGTTATAGGCCCTAATACAATGAAACTCATTAATGAAACAAA
>JGI24890J29729_1000564_pt1 | contig 22477 bp, 40 predicted proteins | sample FreactcultureFD7_FD_29729 | JGI IMG/M metagenome (IMG submission 29729)
TCGACAACAGCCGCTTCGACAACAGCAGCTTCGACAACAACCGCTTCTACAACAGCCGCTTCGACAACAGCAGCTTCGACAACAGCAGCTTCGACAACAGCAGCTTCGACAACAGCAGCTTCGACAACAGCCGCTTCGACAACAGCAGCTTCTACAACAGCCGCTTCGACAAAAGCCGCTTCTACAACAGCAGCTTCTACAAAAGCAGCTTCGACAACAGCAGCTTCGACAACAGCAGCTTCGACAACAGCAGCTTCGACAACAGCAGCTTCGACAACAGCCGCTTCGACAAAAGCCGCTTCTACAACAGCAGCTTCTACAAAAGCAGCTTCTACAACAGCAGCTTCGACAACAGCAGCTTCTACAAAAGCCGCTTCGACAACAGCAGCTTCGACAAAAGCAGCTTCGACAACAGCAGCTTCGACAAAAGCAGCTTCGACAAAAGCCGCTTCTACAACAGCAGCTTCGACAACAGCCGCTTCGACAAAAGCCGCTTCGACAAAAGCCGCTTCGACAACAGCAGCTTCGACAAAAGCCGCTTCGACAACAGCCGCTTCGACAAAAGTACCGTTGCCAATTTTGTTAAATTCGGCCTCACGCGTTTGTTTAACACCTACCGCAATGATGTGTGGGGTGTTTTATTGAAATCTATACCCGAAATACCTGCGCTTAAGCAGTCTATATTGGCGGGCGAAATTAACGGCTCAGCTTATGAGGGGGATTGCTGCTGCCTTAAAGGCACCATAGCTAAAGCCAGGCATTGTGACTACCGTAAACTGCCCGGACTGGAACCCGATGCCAGCAGCCCTGCCGAGCGCTGGTTTATGGGGATTGAAGTCGAAGATACACCCGAAAATAGCGAGACAAGCAAATTGACGTTAGCATGGATTGAGGAATTTGAAGCCCTGATAAATGCAGCCTCATGCCCTCCTATTTTATCATAGACCAGGCACACTGCCTCCGTGTCCAAACAGGGCCGGATAAGGCCACTGTAAAGGATGCGTTTAACGACCGGCATACCAGCAAGGTAGACTTATGCATAGCTGCCGAAAAATGCCAGGTACATAGCAAGTACCTGGCACCCGATCTGCCGGCATGGATGGAATATAGCACCCCTGGTAACCTGTATTTCTGTACGGCATGCGAAGCCGCCCTGTATCCCGTATTGCATCATGAGTTGCAAACACCTACCATAGAGCTGGTAGACGCTTTTTTTACACACGCTAAAGGCCGCTTATTCTAAAATGTTCTTCTTAGTATTTATCGCAGTCATGCTTACCAAAATACCATACCCGGTAATTGATACGTTTTTTTCACCCTCAAACAATAACATTACAATGGAACAACAAAAAATCGTGGCAATAGCAATGGTTTGCCACCAAACTAACAAAGCCTGGTGCGAGGCTAACAATGATCGTAGTCAAAAGAACTGGTCAGAGGCCTCACAATGGCAGAGAGACAGCGCCATAGCAGGCGTGCAATTCCGGTTAGCTAACCCGGGAGTCAGCTACGATGCGCAGCATAACGCATGGATGGCTGACAAAATAAATGATGGCTGGGTATATGGACCAGCTAAGGACGCGGACAAGAAAACCCATCCATGCATAGTGCCTTTTGATCAATTGCCAGATTTTCAGCAAAAAAAAGACAGTCTATTTTGCGCGATAGTAGATGCGCTGAGCGGTGAAGAGAAAACCATTGCACCAGATCCCGCGCAGACAAAAGCAGCTGTGGTCCATGGTGCGCCCGTTACTGCTTACTTAGGCATGGCCTGTGTGTATGTTCCGAACGGTGCCGATGCCGCATTTAAAAGTATTAATGCTGATAGCCCAAAGGCTGCTATTGTGTGCGGCATTAGCCCTGATGGCGCTATAAGCCTACAGGTATTCCACGACTGCCATATGGCTCCGGAGTTCCGCGCAGCTGTGCCAGCTATTACAGGTGGCGTTACCACCAGCTACTGGCGCTACACTGATGGCGGCACTACGCTACCCGCTAATTTTTAACCTACAGCCCCGGAGTTTGCCGACTGGTTGCTTAAACACAAATTTTATCCTGCCGAGCCCGTAGTAAAAAATAGGTGGCACTACCTGAAACGGAGCGATATTAATTCGCTTGACCTGAACAAGGCCTTTTACACATCACAGGAGCTTTACGTAATATTCAAACAACAGCGGAAATGAATCGAATACAATGCAACATCTGCTTAACCCAAACCAAATAACAGCAGAAAAATGATGAACGATAAAGAATACTTAGCCGGAATGAGCCGGAAATTCTTTGAATACACGGTGGAGGAAAGCAGGGTACAATACTTCCACTCGCAGGCCCTGGCCGATTTTCTTTGCTTCCTCATTAATGGCGATCACCGTAGCAATTTGGGTGCAAAAAGCGAAGTAATGGAGGTGTTTCCCGATGCTGCAACAGCTATAGGCCGAACACGGCCACGCTACGTTATTTGGCGGCGGGCTATACCGTAGTTGCCAATGAATGCCCATCCTTCACACTTACTTACCACACCCCAAATGTCCGACACAACAGAACTTAGTTATTTTCAGCAGCGCATGGCCGCACTGGGCATAACACCCGAGATCAATAAAATAGAGCTGTGGCAAAGCACACAGTTTGACGACCCCGAGCACCACGGCGAAAATATACTGGTGCCCATGCCCATTTTCAGAGAGGTAGAAAAGGGTATTGAGATACTGGTATATACGCTACAGCGCTATAAATGCAAGACTTACAAAGATGCCCAGCGCAGCGGCCATACCGTGCGTGCTGTGGATAAAGACTATACCATTACCCGGCTAGAGGTGCCCATTGTAAAAAAGGATGGCAGCAAAATAAAATACCTGATGCCAAAGGGGGAGCCCACAAAGCCGTTTTTCCCGCCACGCCTGGTAAAGCAATTTGACGAAAAGACCCGCATAGAGGCGCTGTATATTACCGAGGGGTATTTTAAGGCATTCAAGGCCGGTATGCACGGTATAGACTGTGTAGGGGTGCCCAGCATTACCTGCCTGCGCGATAAGGAAACCGACCAGCTGCATGGAGATATACTGCACCTTATAGAGGTCTGCCAGGTGCAGCGCCTGGTGTGGCTCACCGATGGCGACTTTATGAACATTACCGCTGAGATCAAAGAAGAAAAAGACCTGTATACCCGGCCCAATGGGTTTTACAACAGCACACACACCTTTTACGAACTAACGAGCAAATTTCAGGGGGAGCGGTATTTTGCCCACATAAATACCGATAGCCTTACAACAGTGATAAGCCCTACCGGTGAGGGTGAATACAAGCCCGGCCCCAAAGGCCTTGACGACCTGCTTTGTGCCTTACCAGGCGAAGAGCATGCCATATTTACGGAGTTCAACAACTTTAGCATTATGGCTCCCGGCAAGGTATACCCGGGCAAGTACATTACCCGCATCTGCATAAGCCTGAATACTGCCTACCTGCGCAAATACATTCTTAAGGACGATGTAACAGCCTTTTACCTGTACCACCTGGAACTGCGCAAAGAACTAAAGGACGTGAAAACCTTTAAGTATAACGGCACTACTTACCGCTATGACGAAAAGGAAGGGAAGTGCATTATTGAAAAGCCCAAACGCGCCGGTGACTACATACGTGTGGGCAACGACTTTTACGAGACTATCGAAATCCCCACCAAATTTTATAGCGATATGAGTAAATCTACCAACGAAATAGCCCGTGTGGCACGTGCGCTGGCCAGCAGGCAGAAAAGCACCATAACCGATGACAACGGCAAGGAAATATTTAAGCACATAGCCAAGTACAATGCTTTCTGCGTAGTGCCCGACCATGTGAACTATCAGCCCATAATACATAACTGCTACAACCTCTACAAGCCATTTAAGCACGAACCGGAAGAGGGGGCATGTGAGGTGACGCTCGACTATCTAAAGCACGTTTTCGGCACAGAGCCGGTAACGTATATGGAAGGGGATACCCTAGAGGTGAGCATACCCCGTTATGAGCTGGGCCTCGATTACCTGACCATACTTTACAAATACCCGCAGCAGATACTGCCCATTCTCTGCCTGGTGAGCCGGGAGCGCCAGACCGGTAAAACCACTTTCATTAACTGGCTGGATAAGGTGTTTAGTGAAAACGTGATAACCATAGGCAATGAAGACATGCAGCAGGATTTTAACGCCCACTGGGTAAGTAAGCTGCTGGTGTGCTGCGATGAAACCAAGCTGGATAAGCACGAAGTAATTCAGAAAATAAAGCGCCTGAGCACCGCCGATAAGATAGTAATGAATGCCAAGGGCAAGGACCAGGTAGAGCTGGAATTTTTTGCCAAGTTTATATTAATGAGTAATGACGAAGACGATTTTATAAGGATAGACCGGGAAGAGATCAGGTTTTGGGTAATAAAGGTGCCGGTACTAAAAACGATCAATACCCGCATTACTAAGGATATGATAGACGAAATACCGGCATTTCTGCACTACCTGAACAAAAGGCAGATGGTAACGGAGCAAAAGGAACGGCATTGGTTTGATAACCGGCTGCTGGCTACCGATGCACTGCAGAAAGTGAAAATGAATAGCCTTACCGGCATAGAAAAAAGGGTAATGATAGAAATTGCCGAACTGTTTGAAGAGTGTGACGAAAAGGCAGACACACTGCGCCTGCCATTGGAATATATAACCAAAGACCTGGTAAAGCACCAGGACAAAACCTATGTAAAGAAAATACTGAACCGCATGGGCTATGTGGCAGACAAAGTGGCCCGGTTCGATTACCCGGTAAGGGAGAAGCAAACAACCGAGGGCGGCAAAGGCTATGTATACAAAATGGTGCCCCACGCATACCATGGCCGGTATTACGAGTTTACCCGCGCTGCCTTTACCGATGTTATAGATAAAAACGACCGCACTGCAGTACAGCCGGAAACAACCGGAGTGGCCACACCCGACCCTGATTTACCATTTTAGCCACCAACCGCAGCCCTTTACCCATAGTAGCAGGGGTAGCTGCAAGAAAATTTTAAAAAACGTTACATTTTTATCTGTAGGGTACCAGAAAGGGCAAAAAAGCAATTTTTCGCGGTTTACGCAGCAGGATTTCGGGTTTTTGTTGTGGGATGGTGGCAGGAAAAATCTAGTTCTTTTTTTTACTGAATAAAATAACGTTACAAAACGTTACAACCGTTACAAAGCAGTGCTGTAAAGGCTTTCAGCGGATAAAATAAAACGTTACAAAGCGTTACAAAACGTTACAAGAATAGAGAAAAGGCTTATACACTAAAAAGTGTAACGTTTTGTAACGGTGCGTGTAACGTTTTGTAACGGTTGTAACACATTGATAGTTAAATAGTTAACGGTTGTAACGTTTTGTAACGTTTTTTACCAACGCAGGAATTTTTAATCCAAAAAAATAAAAAATGAAAAAAAATAAGCTACAGCCATATGCCCACATGATAGGCTGCACCTATGCGGGGGCCGCTGGCGATGTGTACCGGGTTACTGCAATAATAAAACACAGCAAAGCCCGGCAAAAACAACTGATACTAAAAGATGGCGCTACTCAACTGCACGTGCTGGCCGATGCTGTTAACGGTACCGATCAGTTTGCCGCCACCATGGGCTGGCCGGTTACCCTGTTTACTCAGAATTTTAAAAAGGTACAGCGGTAAATAGCTGTACAAGCTGCTGCACAAAATTTATTCCCCAGTACCCCCCTTTAGGGGCCGGGGGTTTTTGTATATTACACCCGCAAACCAATACAATAGCCTGTACTCCCAGGCACAGGATTCCTTTTGTTTATAAAGGCAATCTACCCGGCACGGTGGCGAAAGCTGCCAGGGCTATTGTATTGGTTTGCACCTACAACGGTTCGCCGGGTAGACCATTCCCCATGAAAAAAAGTTTATAACCTCACCCGCTTATAGATCTTTTTTCCTTTGCCTTATCGTCAACTGCAAGTGATTGTTAAAAATAAAAACGGGGCAAAAAAAATGCAGCCCATAGTAGACAATGCCTGCGCTGCAGCAGATGTGCTGCGCACTATATGCAGCACAGATACCATACTGTGGCGCGAAGAGCTGCTAATGCTGTGCCTCAATAGCCAGAACCAGCTGCTTAACTGGTACCGGGTGAGCATAGGCGGCATACAGCATAGCGTGGCCGATATACGCATTATAGCTACCATAGCCCTGGTAAGCACTGCCACCCGGGTAATACTGGCACACAACCACCCGTGTGGCAGCCTTGTGCCCAGTGCAGCAGACCGGGCTACTACAGAGCGTGTGCGCCTGGGGCTGGGCCTGCTGGATATACAGTTGATGGATCACATTATTATAACCGATACCGGCCACTACAGCATGAAGGATGCAGGGCTGTTTTAACCCGGCACACTATTTGCCTGTTTTCTTTTACAATTGTAAAAAATGGTTTTACATTTGTAAAAAATTGATATTTGGCACAGCATTTGTTATATTTGCAGTGACAGATTACCGGGAGCAATCCCAAAAAATAAGACTGAATTAAAAATAAGGCCGGCATATTGGTGAAAGTCCATAGTCTACGAGTGCTTATGCACCCGGTGGTCTGTCAGTGACCGGCCCCATTATTAACGTTTAAAATTTTGTGTCATGACAGACCACAAACAGACAAACACGGCAACGCCGTGCCTGGTAACGACTACCAGCGTAATTGAACAACGCACAGAGAGCGCCTACGATGCGCTTATGGAGCAAATGGAGCGGCTTTGGGAGGTAGCCACGGCTAGCGCCTACGAAGAAAGCACACCATCTATAACCAACCAGGTGCATTACTTTGCCCTGCTGGCATGGCAGGCCGGGGTACCGGTATACGATGCTGCTGAGTTTATAATAGTGCGGCAATGCACCTGGCAGCAGATAAAGCAACTACTGAAACTATATGCCTACCTAAAAAAACACGGCACACGCTTTGTAGAAGTGTAAAAAACCATTACATTTATTGCTTAACCAAAACCAACATTTTATTTATGAAAAAAATCACTATTGCAGCATTAACGGTAATGCTTAGTTGCTCCTTTGCTTTTGCGCAAACAGCAGATGTTGCCGTAAAAAGGACGGAAATTAGTTCCACGGGTTACTTGGTGGGTACAGTTGGAATTGGCTTACCTGTAGGTGTCTATGGGAGTACTGACATTCAAACTAAACACAGTTCATTCGCTAAGCCAGATGTGTGTTGGGGTGTTGAGTTTGCTAAGCCTATCGCCAAATCTAATTTTGGTTTTGCTGCAAACTTAAATTCTTATACTAATAGTCTTGATACGAAAGAATTAGAAAATCAAGCCAGCAAACAAACTACCGATAACGTGATATATGCCATAAGTGCAAAGGATTACGAGTTTACTTCGATGCTAGTAGGTGCTTATGCTACAGTCCCAGGGCGAAAAATATCTATTGATTTTAAGGGGCTTATTGGGTGGTCGGTATTTACGCTCCCTACGGAAACCATCGACGTTTATAACTTTTCTAGCGCTGGGCAAAGTGGTTCTGCCACTCGCGATGAATCTACATCATCGGCTTTTGCATATGGCGGTAATATTACAGCCCGATATTCGGCAAAAAAACACTTGTGTTTTCTATTGCAAGCGGGAGTGGTTCATTCGGAACAAAACTACACCGCCAATGTAACCTCGGGAACTATTTCAGAGACGATCACGGGTAAAAAGCCAATAAGTATCGTAAATATTTCATTCGGTATGGGGTATCAATTCTAACTGAAAAATAAATAAAAAAAGTTTTTGCAGGCCTTTCAGCTACCCACGCCTATTAGCGTGGGTAGCTTTGTTTTAGGGGTATGCAGAGTGCTATACACTATTGTTGCCGGGTATGTTGCGGGTGTACGTTTGTGTTCATAAAAGCTAAAAGCAAAACCTTTTTTTATGACAAATCCCAACAACCAGCCCGTAGGCAACAACAAAACTACCGGAGCTCCACAGTTCATAAGCAACAACCTCAACAAGATCACCTCTTTCACCCAAACGCTGGTAGTTGATGCCAATGGTGCTGCCTCCAATTTGCTGCTGTTCCAGGGGCCTTCGCCTATTTGGCTGGGTACAAAACTGGGTTGCACCGTGCCCGATCAGAACCATATTACTTTGTCTTCGTCTATCAGTGCCGGCAACGCCAATGGCTTGGCCGAAATGAACCTGTACCTTCGCCAGGTGGGCTTGCATATTAAGTCTGTCACTATGCAGACTAACCAAACGTCTCTGTATGATAGCAACCTGTATTTCCTGGAACTGGACCCTAACGGCTACCCTGTGCCAGAGAAACTGATGCTCTCTGTTTATGCCCAGGTGCTGGGCGGTGGCGGCTACGACCGCAACCTTAAGATAAGCGATCACCCGTTCAGCACGGCCAAAAACTTTGCCATGTACATAGACAATGTACCGGCAAGCAGCACCACCACTATCACTTACGATGTAGACTACATCTCTAAAGACCTGGTGGGGGTAAGCAACAACTAAGCAACACTATTAAGATCATAACAAGGGGGCTGGGCGCATAGCCTCAGCCCCTTTTCTTTAAACTAAAGCTTTATGAATTACGGAGTTAGTACCGTTCAGGCCAACAGCATTGCGAATGCCACCTTTACTAAAGAGCAGCTGGCCGCGTTCATTGCTGCCGACCCTGAAAACGCGCTGAGCTTTGCGATAGATCGCAACCCCACGGTTGTTTACAAGTACATAAGGCAAAATTACGGGTCTGACTTTCCGAACCTGAAAAGCGGCGCTGAGGTAACCAACGGCATGAAGGAAAATATGTGCCAGTACCTGCTGCGCAAATACAATAACCTCGACCCGTCACAGCGTGCGCACTTCCTTTATACGGTTCTTCATTCTTTGCCGGACAATGCCCAGTTTCCTAACTGGACAACGCCCATAAACTAAAATCATGGCTGATATCAATCTTTCATCATACGCCGCAAAGGACACAAATTTGAGCGGTAGCGCAGATAGCGGCAACACCCCGGTAGCCAATGGCAGTGATGGCAATGGCGCTGTGTGGAATACCTTACTTAACAACCTGGGCGATTACCTGGGCGGTGGCGCTAACCTGCTGAATGCCATTAACGGTAAGCCCAATGTAGTGGTAGCCAACCCTACCAACAAGCCTACGCCCACTGTGGGCGGTGTGCCTACCATGTGGCTGATAATAGGCATTGTGTTTATCCTTATTGTGATCTTCTTATTTACCCGCAAATAAAGTTCTTTGAAGCAAACCAATACCATACTCATTATTATGCTGCTGCTGATGGCAGGTATAGTTGCTTACCTGGTACTTAAGGCTAAGGCGCCTGCAGTACAGACAGCGCCGCCTGTACCGCAACCACAGCCACAACCACAGCCGGTAAATTCAGGTGGTGGTGGCGGTAGTAATATTTTTCAGCTTGGAGGCTGGACTAGTCAGGATACGAAAAATGCCACTCAAATAGCTTCTGTGGCATCTGATATTATTGATACGTTTTGGGGCTGATGAAAACACAAACGCTATACCTGGTGTTGCTGCTGGCCGTAATGATAACGGTGGCAGTGCTGGTAAACAGCAAGCGGGTAGCCGCAGCTGCCGCCCCTGAGACAGTGAACGATGCCCCGCAAATTGACCCTACACCCAATACAGGGCCGCAAACTTTTGAGCAGGCTATAACCAATGCCATAATCAGTATAGATGCTAAAATCTATGCCCCTTATGGCAACCTGAAGGGCAAGCAGGCCGCAACCGGCACACACTGGGGTGTAGTGAGCATAGACGGGCGTAGCGGCAACATACCTAACAACCAGCTGGGCAACCTGGAATACCAGTGGGAGGTAGTAAAGTGGCAGATAAGCAAACAACCCTTCCCGGTGTTTATGCTATTTAATACCGATGGCACCGTAGATAATATAGGACGCAGCTACATAAATCTGTATGGCACTAACTACTACCGGCAAACAAACGATAAAGACCGCGGCACAGTGCTACGCAACTTTATACAGAACTGGCAGCGTATGGCGCAATACCAGCCAGCAAGTGATGGCACAGTAGCCCTCAACTTTCTGAAACTGGCGGTGAACATGATAGACGGGAATTATTACGGCATTGCAGCTTTTATAATTACACAGTAACCTTTTTTTATAACCAAAACAAACGATCATGCAAATTTTCAAAAAGCCCGTTTTCTGGATAGTAGCCGCTGTAGTGGTGGTGGGTGGTGTATTGCTGTATATGCATTACAAGCCTAAAGCATAAGGCCGTTTTGCCTCCTGTAGCGTCAAATCAATTTACTCATTAATAAAACGTTTATGAAAGCAAATACCATTATCATTCTTGCCATTATAGCAGTAGCGGCCGTAGGCGCTTATTTTTTCTTTTTCAGTAAACCTGCACAACCCTCTGTGCCAAAGGGCACAGCCCTTAACGCTACCGATGAGAGTAACTACCAGGCGCTGCTGGCCCTGGTAAAGCAGGCCTGCCCAGACGATTACAACTGGTTTATTATTGATGTGCCGCTATACTTCCCTGGGGGAGCCCGCGAAAGCTGGGGTGCCCGTGACTTTGGCAGCACAATAAGCAAAACCAGCCGCCTTATGTGGGCCACTGGTGAGCTGGCAAGTAAGCCAGGCTGGCAGGCCGTACAGGCCCAGGCATACCAGATATACCTGAACAATAAGGCGCAATTGGTGGCGGGGACTATTAATTAATAACGCGGCCGCTTATGTGGCTGCTATAATTCAACAAGCTATGTTGCTAAAAAAATGGTGGTTTTGGGTTATTATGTTGCTGGCCCTGGGCAGTGTTATTGCGCTGGTTATGCATATCATGGACTTACGCGCCATAGATAAGCTGGCCGCAAATACCGATAACAACACAGGAGGCAGCATAGAAACGCTGGCCAACGGTACCGAAGTACAGGTAAACCCCAACTTATAAACTATGGGCCTTATATCCGGCGATATTGATTTGGTGACAAAGGGCAGGGCGCTAAAAAGCCAGGCACCGATAAAAGCCTACGACAGCGTAGGCGGTAACCTTATTGATACCATACCTGCGGGTACAGCGCTGGGTGTATGTACTGGAGCGGTAGATAATACCACTTTCTGGTTTGGTAACTGGTGGCTCAGCTTTCCGGCTCCGGCTACACCCATAGGCGCAGTTAGCGGCCCGTTCTGGGTCATCTACGATACTGCCACCCTGGTTAATGCCGATAACACAGCCATAGTGAGCGATGCCGGGGCGGGACTGCCCACACCGGTTAAAGATGCGGTGAGCCAGGCCGGTAATTTTTTCGCCGGTAGCCTAAAAACCATTGAGATCATTGTTATAGTGCTGGTGGCTATTGTTTTACTTATCCTGCTTATATGGGGTGCCATGAAATTGTTTAAGAAATAATGAGCAACATATTACTACATATCAACGGCTTTACAGTAAACATCGACGGCGATGTATATAGCCGTGCCAATCTTACCGTAACGCCTGATGGGGGTGCCGAAACGCTTACCATAGTAGACAATACCGGGCCGGTAACGCTGCTGGATGCGGTAGGCTATGCCGATATTACTGCCGATGGGGTAGTGTTTGCTTCTTTCAGCGACATGGTAGCCTGGGCGGCTATATGGCTTAATCCCGCACATGCGCTTACTGCGCTGAATGGGGGCTTTGTAGACATAGACGGCAGCAACCTTCGCCGCATACTGCTTGCCATTACTACTGACGATGTAAACGAAACGCTGACGGTTATAGATACCAGCGGCCCCACTACGCTGATAGATGCGGTAGACTACTTCAATGTTATAGCTAACAATACCCTTTTCGACAGCTATGCGGCTATGGTAGCCTGGGTAGCGCTGAATGTGGCGCCTACTGCATTTGATGCTGTAGATAATGACAATGTATCTATAGATGGGGTTACCTATCTGCGCGACGACCTTATTACCCGTATAGCTCGTGACAATATTACTATTGTTAATAAGACTATACCCGATTACCCGGTAACCATAATAGACAGTCTTAAGTACAACAACATAAAGGCCGATGGGGTTACCCTGGTCAGTGCTGATGCCATGTTTGCCTGGGCAAAGGCGCATTTGTGGCCGGAGGAGACACAGTACCTGGACAGTGATACTTATGTGATTTGGGTAAACGGCAAGCCTTATCCACTCAACAGCCTGTACCTGGCATGGAACGACACCGCGCAGGAACTGGAAATACGCATAGCACACAACGACAACAGCGACAAGCCCATGAGCCATACCCATTACAGCAATATTGTAATGAATGGCGAGTACGTATTTCCATCTTACGATGCACTGGTGAAATATGTGGGTGTTAATTTCTTTACGCATTAATAAACGGTTATGAACGATATAAACATAGGAACCACGGTTACCATACAGATAGATAAAGCCAGCCTGCAAAACCTGCTGCTGGGCCTTGCCGCCGTAATGGTCGGTACCGTGCTGTTTTACTTCCTGGTTAAAAAATTTGTGTAGATGAAAAGACCTTATGTTATAGCGCTCTTTGTAGCCATAGCCCTGCTGGTAGCGGTGGTAGTGGTTATAAACATGCCCCGCAAAAAGAAAGTAACGCCGCCACCGGCTGGCGATGCGGGTACTAACGACAACGTAAACAGCAAGGTACAGAGCACGGTCGTACTCAAGACCGCTACTGCCAGCAATGGCACTACCAGCACCTCTACGGTGAATGTAGATGCCACAGCCAGCATACCGCAGGCTGTTATAGACAGTATATACACGGCAGTTACCAGCCCGTGGATAGTGCGCCAGAATGCAGCCCTCTATAGCAGCCTTATGGCCCTGAATGACGGGTCTTTCCTTAAAGGGTACTTCTACTGGGAAACGGTTTATGAACCATCGGAGGGCGAAAGCCTTGCCGCGGCCATAGCCGGGCTAAACAATATTTTTAACAGCGACTTTGCTGCCGTACAGGCACAGCTGGCGGCAAGGTTTGCACAATTCAATCTTAGCTAAAATGAAACAAATTACTTACGGCGGCGCTGCTGTAGACTTTAAAGAGATAGCTTACCAGTACATGAAGGTGCGGGAAGGTTACCGGAATGAGGTATACAAAGATGTGAAGGGGCTTGATACCGTAGGTATAGGGCACCTGGTAACGGGCAGTGAGCCATTTGCCATTACTGCCGGTGTTGCACTTTCAGATGCTCAGGTACAGCAACTGTTTGACATGGACTATGCGCGTTTGCATATAGAAGGCTATGCCACAGAAATACAGGACGCTGGTTATAGCTACAATATGATGCTTGCCGTAGCTCATTTTATATGGATGCACGGTTACGGGCAATACGATACTTCGCACCTGCGCTCCGGATTGCTTGCCAATAGTTTTGATGCGGATAGCGTACAGGTTTATTTGCGCGATAACTGGGACAAAAGCAGCCTGCCGGTGCAAAAGCAGAATAACATAGACTTTAATATGGGATTCAGCGATACCCCATGGACGCCGGGTTTTCATTTGCAATCTCGGAGTATTTAACCGGTTTGTTTCCGAAGATTGCTGACTATGTAAAGAATAACCCGGTACTGACTACCATACTAATACTAATGATCATAGGCTTACTGATATTCCTGTACCTAAAATTGAGAAAATGAGCAAGAAAGTTTTTTACATAGTGGCAGGTGTGCTGGTAGTGGTGTTTGTAGCGCTGCTGCTGTGGCCGGGCAAAAAGAAACCGGCCCCAACTCCCACAGACAAAAACAACCCGCCTGCAGGAGATACCACCAATACCACACTAGCCAGCAGCGGCAATAGTGCTGTGCCTGGTGGCGGCAGCACACTTGCCGATACCATCTTTGGGCAGGAAATGGAATCTTTTACTAACAAAATCAATTCAATTAAAATCGGATAAACAATGAAAATCGCAATCTGGATTCTCGGAAGTATTGCAGTAGTCGTGGGTGGTTACTTTGCCTTTAAATATTTTTTCCCGGCCACACCTGCTGCGCCCGGTGCGGGTAATGCTGGTAGTGGTGGTGTACCTACGCCGTCAAGCCCTGCGGCATCTGGATCGCCTACACCCGCCGCCACACCGCCGCTGCCCCCAGCCTCATCGGGTGCCAGCTCTACAACATCTGTGTCGCTCAGTAGTGCGGCTACCGGTGCCGCATCTGCGGCCCCAGGCAGTGGCGCTACTGCCAGCAGCACCGGCCTTACCCCTGTAGGCCCTGTAGCGCCTGCTGCTGGCTCTACGCTTGCTGGGGGTGCTCCGTCCGGCGTATATTCCGGGCATTCGCCCTCTATAGGTGGTGGCGTTACTGGTGGTATCACCGGCACTTCCGGCACCAGCTCGGGCTCGGGCACTGCCGGAACCACTACACACACTTTGCCTGTGGTTCCAGCTCCGGTTGGTGTACCGGTCGTAGTGCCCACTACCACGTCAGGCACCCGCACTACCACTGTACACGCTATACTTCCATAATCGCACCCATGCACACACTACTACTACAGGCTGTGCCTGACAGCTTTAATGTGAACATGGTAAGTGAGCTGCTAAAGCAGAGCCCGCTTATAACTGCGCTGCTGGTAGGACTTAAGTACCTGTACAACCGACAGAAAGACCTGGAAGCAAAACGCCAGGCTGATGCTGACAAGCTGGAAGCCTATATGAAGGAAGACCGGCAGATACTGTTGGAAGCCCTGAATAACAATACCAGGGTAATGCAAGAAATGGAAGCGTTTTTAAAGGACATAAAAAATGAAAAATAACCTGATCACTAAGCTAGCACGCTTGCTGCCCGTACTGGGTGCAAGCGTGCTGCTGTTTGCCAGCTGCGTTACTACCAGGCACACTACCACCGCCAGCAGCACTACCCTGGTGCACGATACCGTAACCGTGCACGACACTACCGATCATTTTTTAAAAACCACCGACACGGTATATAAGCACGATACCGTAATAGGCATACAGGGCGCCGCTACCCGGCAAAAACTTACTCGGGCACAGTTGCAACCTGCTGTACTGCCAGGTGGGCAGAAAGTGCCGCAAACCTATACGGCCGATAACGGCAATCTGCATGGCGCCATAAATATAGACACGGCCGGTAATGTCGATTTCGACTGTAAAGAGGACAGCCTTACGCTGGTAATACAAAATCTGCGTACCCGCAACAGCACACTTACCGACAGCCTGCGCCACAATTCCAGATCCACTACAGACAAAAACACCCTTACTGCAGTAAGCCTTTATGAGCGGGTTACCAAGACCCGCCTGCCGTGGTATATCTATGTGATCATAGGACTGTTTGTATTGGGTGAGATCGTAGTTCGTCTCGTAAAAATTTATTCAAAATCAAAAATCCCATAACATGGCAACTGCTAAAAAACGCGCCACTAAGAAGAAAAGCGCCACTAAAAAGAAGAGCACCAAAAAGAAGACTGCAAAGCGCAAAAGCACTGCTAAAAAGAAGGTAGCTAAGCGCAAAAAGTAATGGCCGGGTAATACCTGATACCCACAGTGCCCGACCTAGCCCCGAATCCTGTAAGGTTTGGGGCTATTTTTTGCCAGTACGGTACAGTGAAAATTGTTTACAATTGTAAAATAAAAGTGTTTACATTTGTAAAAAGTCGGTAAAAAGATTCTGAAAAATGCCGGAAAAACAGCAGAATAAACACGGAAAATTTTTAAAAAACGGCGCAAACCCGCAAGGGAAGGGCGTTTTGCGATTTAAGGTGCTGGAAATTCTGGAAAAAAGCGATAGCCCACTATCTGTAAATGATGTGCGGCTCTGCCTCAATAAGATGGACATACCCACTACCAAACGAACCATAGGCGTAATACTTCAGGAACTGATGATAGTAATGCCCAATGGCCGTATAATAAAGACACACCAGAAAAAACTGGTGAAGACTACTACACAGGTTTACTCAATCCAAAAACATACAAAATGAATATACCATTTACCAATGTGCATATACCCGGCACCAAAACAGCCGAAGAAAAGAAGCTAACCCCGATGGATATTATTGGGGCTATTATATCGCTGCTTACCCGCTATGGCGCGGCCTTTATGATGGCCGGGCAAGACAAAGCCAAAATAAAGGCTACGACAATAGACATGGTAAAAGAAATAGCTACGCCCAAAAATATAGACGCTATGGGGCATGCCCTTATTTCAGCTCTCAGCGAGCTGCGAAAGAAGACCGGCAAACGCTACCTGATAACCATAGAGCCAACGGCAGAGAATGACGATGCCTGCCTGATGGTATGGACTCGTAGCGATGACCTGACCGTAACCACCCTGGAACAAACGATATACCTGGCAAAAATTCAGCAGGAAGATTTTTTCAAGGTTATAGACCTCGTTTTTAAAGCAGCCACAAATACCCCCGAAGAAAATGGACACCCCAAACTTACCGCCGGAGAACCTGGAAATTAATACAAGCCTTGACACGCTTGTGGAAGAGGTAAAAATACCCACAGCCGATGCAATAGATGTGCCAGCGCTTACCAATAAGGAATTTATGCAGCCAATGCCGGGCACTGGTACGGCTGGTGCATTTGTGCCGCCTCCACCACCACCCGCACCACAGGCATATGTACCGGTGCCTGATGCGCCACCCATGTTTAAGCAGGAAGAGCCGGTGCCAAATTCCGGCACACCTGGTGCGCCTCCGGAGGAAGAAAAAAAACCGAGCTACACTGCTGAATATAAAGAAAAGATGTTGCGGTTCTATCTGGAAATGGAGGACAACGGCCTTGCATGGCTGGCCTGCCAGATAACCAAGACCAAAGACCCATCGGCCTTTAAATATACCGATAGTGAGCGCGAAATGATTTTGCTTGCTTTAGAGCCTTACAAAGATTTCATTATTGAAAAACTGCCAGCATGGTTGCCGCTGATGGTGGTATATATCGGTGCAAAAGTGCGCTGCGGCATGCGCATTTATAAAACCATTCAGGAGAATAAAGAAGCCGCGGCCATACTGGCAAAATCGGACACTAAAGAAACTATAAAGACCGCAGCTGCTAAGCCTGCTGTGCGTACCAATTTTAAAATATACGCCTCTGATGGCTACTACCTTAACGATAGGGATGGCAACTACCTGAAAAGAACGAGTGAAGAGAAAGAAAAGCCCTCTATGCGCGATCTACAGGCCATTGTAGATGCTAACCCGCTGAAAGTGGTGCTTAAGGCGCTTGACATAACAGAGGCTGATTTGCAGGCACACGGCATAGCTATAGACTAATGGAACCACAAACAAAGTATGCCGGGCTTAATGTGGTAGGCGGTGTAAACGGAACCGGCAAAAGCACCTTTATTAACAATCTCATTGAAGCGGACCCCCGGCCCAATGCTATAGTGTACATGGAAGATATAGACACCTACGGTAAGCCTTTCAGTGCATACCCTATGCTTACAGACTTCTACAAGTACAACGGCGGCAGGGTACGGCTCAATGCAAACGATATTCCCTACCCGGTGTTGTGTGACCAGTGCGCCAAATATTTCCGTAATGGCATATTGGTGATAGACGAGGCGGGGTTTTACGAAAAACTTACAATCAGCGATCACCTGACCAAGATACTTAAGCCCATGCGTAAGTATAACATTGAAATATACCTGATGTACCACGGTGTGAGTGAAATGCCGATAGGGTCTTTCAAGAACGTGAGCAATGTGATACTATTCCACATGACAGAAGAGTTTGAAAGTAAGAACCGGGTGCCCAGGATAAAAGAGTTAATAGCCATGCAGCAGCGGATAAGGAAACAATATTTTTCGGGTAACCGGTATTACGGGGAACGATTAAAACTGAAATAGTTATGACCAGTGCCGAGTGGACTAGCGCAAATTTGCTGCTGTCTTTTTTAAAACGTTTCTCCGGTTCGGTAGTGGCCCGGCAGTCTTACGCGGCATACTGTACCGCTGAGGCGTTTGATAAAATGCTTTTACACTAAAAAATACATACAATGCAAAACGAGATCATTGAAGACATTCAGGACAGCATGAACGCTGCCAAAGCAAAGGGCCTGAGCCTGGGAGCGTCAGGCGATAAAAAGGAAGCTTGCCGCATTCGACCGGAAAATTAATCAGCTCAATACCTATCAGAAACACCTGCTTATTCAGCAGCTGATCAAAAACGACCGCGCTGCAGTACAGCATTTTATGGCTGTAACGCCGGCAATAAATACAAAAACAACTGTATGAAAGAAAACAACGACATGCTGAGTTGCAATAGCAGGGTAAATAAGTATATAGTTACCAAAAAAAAATACACTACAGACAGGGGGAGCCGTTGTAGTGGGTGGGGTGTTTATCCTGGTGGTCGCAAATGTCGTGGCTGTAGCGATTGCAAAGGCTAATAAACGAGCCCCTTCACATCCTTTTCCGTTATTTTTTTACGCACATTGCGCTGTAGGTATATTTCAGTTTGCTGTGCGCTGCTGTGCTCCAGCTGCTGGCGCAGGTAGTATATATCAAAGTTCTTATTCTCATTAACAAAGTACTGTACACTGGTATGCTTCAAGGCATACATTTGTTTGTGTATGCCCAGCCCGTCTATTACTATTTCCTTCCAGACCTCAGCAGCAGTTATGCTCAGTCGTGGGTACAGCTGCGCAGACGGGGCAAAGTTCTTGCCAAAGAGGTAGTGTTTGCCGGGCAGCTTATGGTATTCCAGTTCCAGCAGCAGCCCCTTTACTGAGCTCAGCAATTGTTTTTCCGCGATCTTGTTATTTTTCGTTGTTTCCCCGCCCAGGCTTATAGTGTTGGCGCTGTAGTTTATATCCCGTGCCAGCAGCCGGGCAATGTGATGGGGGCGAATGTATTCGTGAGCAATGAATTTTGTGTATAGGTAGAAGCGCGGATTATAGGCAATGAGCGCAGGTACTATAATGGCTATCTCTTCGGGCGTCAGTGGCTGGAATTTGCGGCTTTCTACCTCCGGCAGGTACTCTATATCGACGAGGGGATTTGCGGCAATCAGCTTCAAATTAGCCCGTAGCACATCGAAAGTGGTTTTGAAATAGTTAAGGTGCTCATTGAGGTTGCCATTGCCGTGCCCCTCACTGCCTTTATAGAACAGATAGTCCTGAAACATGGTAGCAGTAAAAGCGCTTACCGGCCGTGCTGCCAGTTCGTTTACCGTTAGCCATTCCGTTAACCGGGTAGTCATGCTCTTATAGCTGGATGCGGTCCGGGGCTTTTTGCCCAGCTGCCGTATTTTCAATGCTTTTTGCAGTGCCTGGGCTATGGTTACTTCGTCAGCGGCCAGCACAGCAGCTTTTATCTGTGGCAGATCTGAAATGCCAGGCGCGGGAGCCTCACCCAGTGTATGGGTAAAGTAGTTGTAGCCCAGTTTCAGTGCGTCATTAATCAGCGATACATACTGCCTGGCCACGCGGCGGCGCTCGGTTATGTCGTGGATGCGGTTAAGATCAAACGTTTTGCGCACCCGGCACAGCGCCTGCGCCTCTGTGCTGTAGTTATACCAAACAATGCGCCACGTACCTGAAGCTTCAGATAACGTAGCGCATTGAAATTGTGGGTTAAAAAACTGATTCATGTAACCGGCATTGCTGTCCAAGTTACTTACCAAGTTTTTCAAAAACCGTCCCAAAGCATTGCGTACTTTGGGGTTGTAGCATGTACGGGACTTGCCACTATCATTTGTCTCCATATAAATCCCATTGTTTTTACTGCCTAAAAACACCCTGTTTTGTCCAGGTTCGTGACCAGCTTTTTTACAGCTGGCGCACTACTGCTGCTACTTCTACGCTTACAAACTGAGCATTAAATGTGCTGGGATTGCGTATGCCCAGGTATAATGTTTGCGGCAGCAGTGAAAATGTGATGGGTATACCTACTGTGCCGCTGCTTATGTTTTTGCGGCTAAATTCATCGTTATACGTCCATCCGTTATCTACTTTGTTTTCAAAGTTGGCAGCAGCCTTAGCATCGGTAATTACAAACACCTCGGCTACGCCGTCACCTTTTGGCACCAATAGCTGGCCTAGTATGGCGGTGCCTATACCGGCGTTAAATCCCTCTTCGTGCACATGCTTTGATATTTGGGCGTGTAATCCCAGGTCTTCCAAGGCACCTTTTGGGCTTGCCGCCACGCTGTAGTACAAATACTCTGTAGCTGCCGGTACCTGTACCGTTATCAGTGATCGTGTCACGCCTCCGGGGCGGCTGGCGCTGTTTAGTTTCGTTTCCTGCTTTGTCAGCTGCTTGGTGGTGTATCTGTGTGGCAGCGGTCGTGCGCTGATGGTTAGCAGCGCTGCTGCCAGTAGCCATATTGCTTGCTTCATTGTCTATGCGTTTTGGTTAAGTAATTGAAGTATAAATTTTCCCCGCTCGGCAATGGTCTGGTGCAGGCTCACATTTTCTGCATACACCTTCGATAATTCGCCTTTAAGATCGGGCTTTTTTGTGCCGTATTCACCCGCACTTTCAGATACATACCCTACGTCTATGGGGGCCATGCTGTAGCGTTTTCCCTCTGTGGCTACGGGCTTTACAATGCCTGTTACCGCGTCTACCAGTTCCTTTTTTACGGTCTTGGCTTTCAGTTTGGCATTAAATGCTTGCCTGCTTAGGTCTAGTTGGTGAGCCACAAATACTTTTGTAAACCCGTTGCGGGTAATGTATTCTCCTAATTCTTTTCCGGTCATAAAAAATTTTTACAAAAAAATGTTTACAATTGTAAAAAACATTTACATTTGTATCACAAACCTTTACAAAACGTTTCGGAAAGATGTTTAGAAGGTGGAAAACTGCATAATATGACCACACAGAGCGCGACCAAGATATTTAAATTTTTAAGCCTCCCCGGCTTATTATGCACAATCCACCCCTGTAGCACCTCCGAAACTGTTGCAGGGTAATTTTTTAGGCCAGCAACACTTACCATGTTGCTGGCTTTTTGTTTTAACCTACGAAGATACTAATATCTTTTTATATGAGTATAGCCATTTCAGAAACGGAATACAGAGAATATCTGGCGCTTAAGGCCGCTATTCCTTTATCCATTGCCGGGGGTGTATTGCGTGCAACCCCGGCAACTGAAACCTTGAAATACAAGCCACGTGCCAAAACCATATTAAAAGCAGACCGGGCAGCGGCCGCGAGGAAGCTGGCAGAACATTTAGGCCGCAAATTCCTAGCATTCACCGAATTATAAAAATTGTTAACCTTTTTAAAAACCGTAAAAATGGATATTTCAAAACTAGAAGAGGCCAACACCGCCCGGCGCGATATTGCCGCGCTGGAAAAGTGCATAAACCTGCATAAGCGCATTATAGCCTGGGCTGTGGAAGAAAAAAAGGAGTTCCCGCCACTGGCTGTAAAATGCAACCCCATAAAGTCTGATTTTGTTGTATTTGAGGCCCGGTACATGCCTGTAGATAACATAACATTTCTGAATAAATACCTCCAAAACATGGAAGATCATCTTTCCGTGATGAATGAGGCGTTAACTAACCTGTTAAAATAACGACCATGATCTACCCCGAAAATTTAGCGCTTGCCAGCTGTAGTATGCCGGTTGAAAATAAACCCCGGATGGTAAGATATTTCGACTGCAACACCGGTACCTGGCGTAGCGAAAAGCACCCGTACGACCATGAAGAATTTATGTTGCGTGCAGACTGCCAGTTACTGCGCAGCTTGTGCAGCGATTACCTGTTAATGATCAATAAGCCGGTACAGCATGGCGAGTTCAGGAATAGCAACGCCAATGAGGCTAAAGACCTGCTTTTTTTGTGTTACCGCGGCCTAGGCCAGTTCACCGAAAATATAGAGCATTTTGACCATTTACAGCCATTCAGCCGCCAACTGCTGCATATAGCTACCGGTTACCTGGTGATGGTTCTGGAAACATTAAGCTATGATTACGCAACCGGACAGATACCCGGACAGCTGAAATTATACACCAAGTTCCTGCAAATAGTGCAGCAGGCCGAAAAACGCTACCACATAGAAGTATACCAGGACGTAAAAAAAGAGACTGAACGTTATGGCTGATCTGCAACAGAAATACGACCACCTGGTAAACCGGGTTGCAGCCTTGCTCACTGCCCAGCACCACTACTTTGCCGAAAAAGAAAAAGGCTATAACAAACAGGACTTGCTTATAAAAAGCAAAGCCATAGAGGCAGAGTTGAAAAAGCTGGTAAAAGAAGAATATGCAGCCAGGGCGCAGAGGGATAAAATCCAAAAAGAATTGTTCACTTAATCTAATCTCATAAATATGAAAAAAATTGAAATAAAGCACATCGAAGGGCCTGTATTGTTTTCCCATGAAGTAGAGGACAACACGATTAAAATTACGGTTACCGCCTTCTTAGCTTCAAACGCGGGTAAGACAATAACCGGGGCTGACTTGTCTGGGCTTGATCTTAGTGGATGCAGCTTCGACAACAGCCGCTTCGACAACAGCAGCTTCGACAACAGCAGCTTCGACAACAGCCGCTTCGACAACAGC
>JGI24890J29729_1000565_pt1 | contig 22464 bp, 28 predicted proteins | sample FreactcultureFD7_FD_29729 | JGI IMG/M metagenome (IMG submission 29729)
ATGATGAGGATGGTATAACTACTCCATCCGAGCTACCGATAGTTGATCTTGCGCGTCCCTAGCGGGTTTGGGACGGGCTCTGAGTGCATAGAGACATAGACCTAGTACGCTGTCCGAGTGCATGGGGTAGGCCCCCCTTGTGAGCGTGACCCCCAACACGCTATCCCCCATAAAATTTTTACTATTTTCCTAACCGTGCTACAGTTCGGTTATGTTGAAGGAGGGAATATGCAGATAGAGAAAGACATACCAATACCTAGGGTATACAGTTACCCGTATGATGACTTAGAGGTAGGTGATAGTTTCTTGGTAGAGGGCAAGAGTATTCACAATGTTTGTAATATGAATACCAGGGCGGGTAAGAGGTTGGGGTATACACTGGTAGCCCGTAAGGTTGAGGGTGGTATCAGGGTATGGAGGACAGCCTAAAGGCCAGTAGGAAGCGATATGCCGAAGAAATGAATAGGGCTATTAGGTGCAGAACTAATGTACAGAAGTTGCAGCTAGTACAGGACTGGAAAGCCAAGTATGACCCGATCACGGTGAAGGAATTGATTGGTTGTGCTAAGGATAAGAAGGTGATGGCAGTCATATCAAATTGGGATGTAGACAACTGGGGTAAGAAATGAAGTTTAATTTGCAACAGTTCTACAACTTCTGTGCTCAATTAAAGATTGAGACTAAGGAGAAAGGTCTTAAGAAGATGGATAGGCTGTTGGGTACGCAGACCTATGTCATGGATGAGATTGCCAGTGGCCTAGAACAAGACATTCACTTCTTTGTCATTCTCAAAGGTAGACAGTTAGGTATCACAACTATCTCTCTAGCGTTAGACCTGTACTGGCACTTTACTCACAATGGTTTGGGTGGCACGCTGGTTACTGACAGTGAGGAGAACAGGGATATGTTTAGGGGTACGCTGGGTGCGTACATGGATGGCTTGCCCAAAGAGTTTAAGATTCCCCAGCTTGCTCACAACAGAAACAGCTTATCTCTCAAGAACCGTAGTCGTATCTTTTACCAGGTTGCAGGAACCCGTGCTAAAGGCTCTCTAGGGCGTGGTAAGGGCATTACCTTCTTGCATGGTACTGAGACTTCTTCTTGGGGTGATGAAGAAGGCCTAGCTTCTTTATTGGCCTCTCTCGCAGAGACTAATCCTGATCGGTTGTATATCTTTGAATCTACTGCGCGTGGGTTCAATATGTTTCATGATATGTACACCACTGCTAAACGCGCTAGAACGCAGAAAGCTATTTTCTGTGGTTGGTGGAGGAATGAGTTTTACTCCGCTTCTCCTGAGAGTGATGTGTACCGCGTCTATTGGGATGGCAAGCTCAATCCCGAAGAAAAGGAATGGACAAAAGAGATTAAGAAGCTATACGACTTTGAGATCACTTCACGTCAGATGGCTTGGTGGCGTTGGAAACTGGCTGAGGGCATGAAAGATGATGCTCTTATGTATCAAGAGTTTCCTCCCACAGAGGACTATGCCTTTGTCATGACTGGCTTATCTTTCTTCTCCAATGCTAGATGTACGGACGCAATGAAGATTGCTAAGAAGATTAGCTATGACAGTTATCGTTATGTGATGGGAAGTTATTTCCATGATACCCAGGTAGTTAAATCAACTGAACGGTTGGCTACGCTTAAGATATGGGAAGAACCTGTCGAGCAAGGTTACTACGTCATTGGTGCTGACCCTGCCTATGGCAGTAGTGATTGGGCAGACCGTTTCTGTATCCAAGTGTTTAGATGTTATTCAGATGGTATGGAACAGGTTGCAGAGTTTGCTTCCTCTGAGATGAACACCTATCAGTTTGCATGGGTGATCGCGCACCTTGCTGGTGCTTACAAAAACTCAACGCTAAACCTTGAGGTCAACGGGCCTGGACAGGCTGTCATCAATGAACTGAAGAACTTGAAACGCCAAGCCTCTAGCATAGGCGGTGTAGTAGGCCGAGACTTGATGGATGTGTATTCCTCTATGCAACAGTTTATCTGGCGTAGGAATGATTCTCTTGGCGGCATGAGTAACAGCATTGGTTGGCTGACCACACAGCAGTCTAAAGAACGGATGCTGTCTTACATGAAGGATTACTTTGAACGCGGGATGATGAACATTTATTCCGAAGATGCCATTGATGAGATGAAGACTATTGTCAGAGATATGGGCAGCATTGAAGCCTCTGGCCGCAACAAGGATGACCGTGTGATTGCTTGTGGCTTGGCAGCGGCCGCGTATGCGGAACAGGTTGGCCCTAGATTGATTACCGCTAAGATCACTAGAGACTTGAACAAAAAGCAAGAGGACATGACACCCGGCGAGATGGCCGCCAGTCGTGGCGTATCAACGTACCTTAAGAGGATAGGCTTTGGATCACAATGACTTAACCATCGTATCTGTATACGGACACAACACAGGCTCTACAGCCATACCAAGTATCCTCAAGTCTATGCAGGAACTTCCTGGCAGCCGAGGCTTACTATTGAGCTACAACAAGCCTGTAGACCTGCCTAGTGACATTGAGTGGCAAAGGATAGAGCACACCAACTACATGGAGTACAGCCCCTTCATGATGCACTGTTTGCAGTCATTTATTAAGACTGAGTATTGTTTGGTAGTGCAGGATGATGGATGGGTATTGAACGGCAACAACTTCAAATCAAATTATTACGACTATGACTATATCGGTGCTCCTTCCCATTGTGGCCTTGTGGGTAATCAGTTTCTTTTACAATTCGGATGGGTGATGCACCCTGAGCGCAGGGTAGTACAGAACGGCGGCTTTAGCCTACGCAGTAAGCGTCTACTCAGCATCATGAATGAGAAAGGTCTTATCCACAGATATGCTACAGAGATACATAGCTGGAATGAAGATGCACAGTACACGGCAATCTTAAGACCCACTCTTGAGGACTGGGGTATCAAGTATGCACCTGAGAACATAGCCAAGAACTTTAGCATTGAGTATGTTGGCCCCATCTATCATGACAGCTTTGATTACTCGGTGTTGGTTGGCCACCATGCACAGACCCGACAGCTTGTCGGTGATATGCACATCAAGATGAAAGTGTCAGATGAAGAAGTAGACCGTATGTATGGTGAGAGACAATTCCTAAACTATTTACAATCAATAGGTTACACAATTGAACCCCGTCATACCTAAAGCAGAACTACATCAAGTCTTGAAGCGTTTCTTTGATGACCAAGATCGCGGTATCAGTATCTCTTTGTTTGCTGAATTAGCCGGCTTGACCAAGAAAACCTTGATTGATATTTTTTATCGTAACCACACCATGACTCAGCGCAGCCAGGTACGACTGTCCAAGGCCTACCATGCTTGGAAGAATGGTGAGATTAGGGTAATGCAAAACCGTGATCGCACGCGGTTTGTAGAATACCGGGAAGAACCTAAGCCGGCTGTAGTAAGAAGCACTAAGATTGTTGTAGATAATGGAAAGCTACGTTTGGAGATCAGCCCAAAAAACCCAAGAGACTATTCTGGTAAGACTTTGGATGAACTACTAAGGGGAAGATAATGATATTAAAGGATTATAAGTGTCCAGCACATGGTTACTTTGAAAGCGATACTGCGGTTTGTTTTGTTGATAATTGTGAGGCAAATGTTATGCGCGTGCATTTACGTGCGCCTGGTATCAAGTCAGAACGTACCAAAGGCATTGATACGAAAGCGAAGCAGCTTGCGATGGACTACAAAATGACTAACATCAAAACGGCTAAAGAAGGTGAGAGCCAAGCCGGGTATTACACCCGAAACAATGAAAAGCCTGTTGAACAGCCAAGAGAGCAGCGGCCTGGTGATGCGGCAATTTGGGGTGGGGCAGGGAGCATGAATATGTCATCTATTACCAGAGGTGGTATGTTTAGGTCTGTAGCCGGTGAGCCGGTTGGCATCAACCCTAAAGACGCGGGAAATTTGACGGGGCCTCGCGCTGCAAGTTATATTCCCGATCATGAAAACCTAACGATTAATAAATAATGCGTATTCCATCAGGGCTTTCCGAACGCGAACAATTCTTTAGAGATTTGATTCAAAAATGTATGGTGAGCCTTGAAGAACGCAAGGGTGACTATTCTAGCCTACGCTCGTTTTATTTATTTGGTTCTGGCCCTGAAGATCAACCCGCAATCTTCAACAAGATTTATCCACACATTGATACGCTGTGTAGCTTTCTCTACTCAGCCGAGACTACCCGCTTTTCTATCAACATCGGTGCATCTGTCAGCCCACTAGAGGAACGTAAGGTTCCGCGTTTGACGGCGGCATTAAATGACGAATGGCTTAACAGCAATGCTGATCAAGTGTTTTCCGAGGCTTTGACTTGGGCTTTATGTTTTAACACAACCTTTGTCAAACTGGTTTACCAGAACGGTATTCAGCCCTACATGATTGAGCCAGGCACGATGGGAGTGTTGCGTGAAGATACGCCCTACACTGACCGGCAACAGGCTATTGTTCAGACGTATTACATCACTAAAACCGAGTTGTATAACCGTTTGTATAGCCATCCTAGACGGGATGAGATTGTCAAACGTGTGACTACAGCTTACAACACCCGTACAGAGGATATACCAGAGGGTATTGACCGCATCATCATGAGTCAAACCAATCCTACGCTGTACGGTACGGTCAATTTAGATTTGTATGGCCAGAACCGTTACAAAGCACGGGTAGCGGAAGATACGGTCAAGATGTATGAGTTGTGGGCATGGAATGATGACATTAAAGATTATCAGTGCGTCACTATTGCTGACCCTGATATTGTTATCTATGACCGGCCGGGTGAAAGTTTATTCCTCAAAGGTGAGTTGCCGTTCATTCAGATATGCCCTAATCCGCAGTATGACTACTACTGGGGGCAGTCTGAAGTACAAAAATTGGTCTTTTTGCAGCAGTTACGCAATGGCCGCATGACGGAAATACTAGATTTACTGAGCAAACAGGTCAATCCACCTACCTTCTTGACCGGTTTTACGGGCATTTTAGACGAGAAAAACTTTGCTTTGAACCGTCCAGGTACGGTAATGAGCAGTGATATGCCTAATGCAAAGGCTGATCGACTAGCTCCACAGATGCCTTCAGATTTATTTGAAGTCTTGCATGAGTGTGATGCCATGTTTGCAGAGGTATCAGGCATTAGTTCTGTGCTGTCTGGACGCGGTGAACAGGGCGTTAGAAGTGCTGGACACGCCTCTCAATTGGCTAGATTGGGCAGTTCTAGGGCTAAAAAGCGTGCTTTAATTGTCGAAGATGCGCTAGAAAAGGTTGCAACACTGTATTTGAAGCTGATGCAATCCTATGACCCCACGCATTATCGTGATGAATACGATACACCGTTCATCGCCGAGCAATTTACAAAAGACTATCACGTTAAAGTAGATGCACACAGTAACAGCCCGATATTTATGGAAGACAGTCGAACATTAGCGTTTAACCTGTTGAAAGCACAGGCAATTGACAAAGAATCATTGCTTGACTTATTAGAACCACCGATGAAACAATTGCTCAAGGAAAGATTAGCCAAGAGAGAAGCTGCTCAGGCTAATCAACCAAAACCCGCTCCACAGATTAAGGAGAAGAAAGGTGGCCCGACAAGCGAACCTAACGCCTAAAGCTGATCAGCCGAAGGTGTCAACGGAAAGTTTAGCGCGCGGCAATGCACCTGCGGGTTTGCAATACAAGGTAACTGGTATTCGCTCTCCCGCAAAGAGTGCGACTACTCGCAGCACCAGAGATTATAGTAGGGGATAACCGTAACTAAGGAGGTGATTCAGATGTACAAGACTCACAAGCGCGGTCGTAAGACTAAACGGTAATTCCCGAAAGGGATGCGGGGTATGGCTGACTTCCCCTTATAAGTTGGCCGCTGCTAATTGGAGACTCCATCATGGCACGCATGAAACGTAAAGGCCGCAAGGCACGCAAGTAATTCCATCGGGGGGCAGGAATTAAAAATTGCCTCCCACCTAATTCAACGAGGTTGACATGAGTGTTCCACCAGATCAGTTAATGAGTTTGATGGGTAAAGGCAAAGGTACTGATGCACCTGTACCCATGCCTTCAGTTGGCAGTGCGCCTCAGATGAGCGATGCGTCTAGCGCTCCAATGGCAGCACCTATGTCTACGCCCGAACCCAAACTTGGTAATCGTGAAGGTGCGTTAGTCAACCTCGGTATGGCACTTGATCTGATTGAGCAATCGCTCCCCGCTCTAGGTAGCGAGTCAGAGGAAGGTCAAAAAGCATTACAAGCTATGAAGGTTTTGTCTGCGGTATTAGGAGCACGCAAAGGCAAAACAAACGAGTTGCAGCAATCTGAGATTCTTCAGATGCTTCAATCCTTACCGCAAGCGGGTGGCGGTACGCCAGAAAGTCGTTCAATTGCATCCGCTCCACCCGTAGCAAATATGCCCCCCGTACCTGGTGGTGGCGCACCACAACCTAGCCCAATTTAAGGAGTTATCATGGATTTATTTAAGCCTCGCGGCGCAAGTCAAACCCGTAACCCAGTCACCGATCAACAGCAAAACGGTGTTGTAACTAACGCCCCGCGTTTTGCTCACCTCGGCGGCATGGATTCACCCACTAAAATCGGTGCTAAGAACAAGATGATGGTTCAAAAGCCCGGTGACGGTAAGAAAGTTATCTAAGCAGGAAGGGGATAGATTATGGCTACATTAGAAGATTTAAGTTACGAAGCTAGGGATGAACTAGCATTGTTGATGCGTGAAATGTCGGAAAACCCGTCTACACGCGCATCTGTATTGCGTTTGACCAAGCAATTACGCCCCAATATGCCCATTCCTGAACTAGAGATTCAGGATCACACTTCCGCTATTGTTCATCAGTCCAACCAAAAGGTTGAAGCACTGGAAGCAAAGTTGCGTGAGAAAGAAGTGATGGCAGAATTGGAGCAGCGGCGTCATAACTTGATCAAGAAAGGCCTGGTACGTGATGAGGAAGACATTCCTAAAGTGGAAGCCTTGATGTTGGAAAAAGGTATGACCAATCACGAAACGGCAGCAGAATACTTCAATTGGATGCAACAAGCAGCGACACCAACGCCATCTGGATACAATCCTAGTGCGTTGTCAAAGTTTGACTTGAGTGCGTTCTACAAGAATCCAGAGAAAGCAGCACGGAACGAGGCAGCAAAAGCCCTAGGTGAATTACGCGGCCCTAAACGGCCAATAGGGTTGTAGTTGTTAGTAGGGGATAAAATTTTTATGGGAGATAAGCCATGCCTATAGGCGGCGGTATTATTCCAGCAACGGGATCGAACCAATACACGGAGCTGACGTATGTAACGCGCCGGGCATTTATCCCCAAGCTGGTTGTTCAGCTATACAACAGCACACCCTTGTTAGCAGCATTGATTTCAAACAGTCAGTCTGCATCTGGTGGTGTATCCTCCGTAACCGTACCTGTACAGGGTGCTCAGTTCGTCAACGCTCAGTGGTCTGATTATTCTGGTTCTTTCAACCAGCCTTCAGTACAACAGGGTGCTTACAATGCTGAATACGATCTAAAGTTGATGATCGCTCCTGTTCCTTTCCTCGGAATGGAAGGTGCGGTTCAGCAAGACGCAGCCATTATTCCTCTGATCGAAGCGCGTATGAATGACGCGACTAACGTGATGATGGACGCAATGTCTACCGCCTTGTACAACAACACAACCAATACACAACAGTTTATTGGTCTGCCCGCAGCAGTTTCCAACTCAGGTACATACGGCAACATCAGCCGTTCAACCTACACTTGGTGGCAGTCAGGTTCTTATGCCGCAGGTAACGTCAACCCCACTCGTCAGAACGTACTACAGTACATCTCTGGCACGGTGAAGAAAGGTGCTGAAGTACCCACATTTGGTGTGTGCGGCTTTGGTACTTGGACGTTGTTGGCACAAGACTTTGTAGGCCAAGAACAGTATGTGATTACTCCTGGTAGTGGTTTTGATGGCGATGCAAATGGCCCCCAAGCAGCGTTCCGCGCGCTGATGGTTGCTGGTGTACCCATCTATGCTGACCCCTACTGCCCCGAAGGTACTCTGTATCTTTTGAACACCAACTATTTGTCTCTGTACATCCATGAGCAAGGTTCGTTTGTGTTTACTGGATTTGAGTCCACTCTACCTAACTGGCAGATTGGTTATGTAGGTGCTGTGATCATGATTGCGGAATTGGTTTCTTCCAAGCCCAAGAGCATGACAGCAGTGACCGGCTATAACTACCTGTCGCTATAAGGAGATAAGTCATGTCATTAAGCACAAACAAAATCCTTTTAGCTAATGCGTCTACGAACACCGCAGGTGCATTTTTCCAGGTTACATCGTTTAACGTCACCAACGCTGCAACCGCAGCAACTACCATTCCTGCTGGCTTGTGGTTTGTTACCAACACTGCAAACGTAACCATTTACTTCAACACCTCTAACAACGTGGCTTCACCCACGTTTACTACCGCACTGGCAAACAACACTGCCGGTTTGGTGTACTCAGACGGTGTGAATGTATTGGCTAACTCTGCACTGGGTAACGTGACGATTAACTTGTATGGTTCTAACGGTGGCCAGAACGTAAGCGGCACTTATAACGCCTCTTAAGGAGAAATCATGGCTAATCCAGATTCAGTCAGTCAGTTTTACCTTGATTCGTTTAGCGCAGGGCGTATTGGTCAGATTACTTCCACTACTCTTAACGCTACTTCGAACTCAGGTGTGGCCGCCTTAACCATTCCGCTTTTAAACGGCGGTTTGACTAAAGGTGCTTCTGTTGGTAGTTCTGGTGCGGTCATTCCTCGCCGTGTAACAATCAACAATCCATCTGGAAGCATGGCAAACGCTAACATCTCAATTACTACTAGCAATGATGGAAACATCTTGAATGCAGTAGTAGCTAATGTGGTGTTGGCTAACGTCACAGCAATAGGTACGTTTCAAGACCTCACCATTGCTCCTGCTTTTCTCGCCGGAAATGTGGTAAGTGGATATAACACCCAGGCGTTGTATATCAACATCAATGCGCCTCAAGGTGGTACAAACACTTGCTCGATCCAAGTTTACGGCGATGTGGTGAGTTTCTAATGTCAAACATTTATGTGACAAACCGTTGGAACAAGCCAGTAGTCATGTCTTACTGTTTTGTTCTCTATGAGTTTCCAGTAGGTCAAACGGTAGAAGTACCGTTAGATGCGGCGCGTCACATATTTGGTTTTGATGAAGATGATAAAGAGCCTTATATGGTCAGGCTTGGATGGATTAGAACGAAGAACGATTACGATGAATCTGTGAAGATTTATGATCGTTTTGAGTTCTCATTTGAGCCGCCAAAAAAGAACCACTCTCTATCCCCGGTGGTGGAAAAAGTACCCTTGCCCAACGCAAGAAGGGCAGGGGGAACCGTCCAAGCTAATGCGTAACATGGGAGTTACATGGCAACAACACTTAGCCAGTACATTACGCAAGTGCAGTATTTGCTGCATGATGCTACCGGAGTTTTTTACACTCAAACTCAACTAACCTCCTATATCAATCAAGCGCGTGAGCGCGTGGTTCGAGATACAGGTGCGTTACGCACAATTCAAACACTGACTGTTCCTGCTTCACCTACTGCTGGTGGACAAGCCCCTGTTTTGTGGACAGCCAATACCGCAGTGACGGTAGGGCAACAGTTAGTCAGCAACATTTACACTTACATTGTCACAACGGCTGGTACTACGGGTAGCACAGCACCACCGTACCCCGGTAGCAGCAATAGCAATTACAGTGGTAATGTGTACCCGCCCAGCACTCCGTTCCTAGATGGAACGGCATACATACAATATGTGGGCAATGCGGAACAAATCAACTATGTAACCTTGCCATCTGGTGTACAAACCCTAGATGTGTTAAACATTAACCTGTATTGGGGTAATACTCGCGTACCTTTACGGTACTTGCCATGGACTCAGTTTAATGCTGAGTTACGATTTTGGCAGAACTATATTGGTAGACCTATCTGCTTTACCCAGTATGGACAGGGATCAATTATTATTGCGCCTGTACCGGATAACATCTATACCGTAGATATTGATACTGTGATTTTGCCTACGGCTCTGACTAATCCGTCTGACATAGATAACATCAATGACCCGTACAATACTCCTGTGCCATTCTATGCAGCTTACCTTGCTAAGTATTACGAGCAGAGTTTTGGTGAGGCTGAGATTTACAAGCAAGAGTACAACAAGCACGTCCAGGCGGTGCTAGTGGCAATCAGCACTCGCAGGATGCCTACTCCTTACTCGACACCGTTCTAACATGGCATCCGCAGAACAGAAAAAGTCGTATGCGGTTGTCAAACAGTTCAAAGGTCTAAACACCAAGGCTAACCGTACTGCTATCCAAGAAGAAGAATTTGCTTGGTTAGAGAACGCTATGCCTGTGGGCTATGCAAACCTACGCATTACGCCTACTTATAGCAACGTAGGTAATGTCACGTTTGCAAACGTAGTAAGTAATTACTTCTCTGTAAACGTAGGGTTAAACGACTATCTGCTTGCCTTTCAGCAAGACGGACGTTTACAAGCAGTCAACCTGCAAACCAATTCACTGATCAATGTGGCCGCAGTTGGTACGTTTACGGGTGATGGTGCTACTAATGTAAGCCAGTGGCAAAACACTAATACGTTGATTGCAGATTCAAACAAAGGTTTGTACAGTTGGGATGGTACAAATCTAGTCAGTATTGGTTCTGTTGGCATCATTGGCATCACTAACCCAGGTTCGAGTTATGTCACTGCACCCTCTGTCAAAATCTCAGCACCCAATCAAACAGGTGGACAACAGGCTTACGCAACAGCATCTATAACGGCAAATGCTGTTAGTGCAATCACCTTAACCAACGCCGGTTCGGGTTATACATCTTCCCCCACCGTCACTTTGTCTGGTGGTGGTGGCAGTAATGCAACCGCAGTAGCGCAGATCATTACGTTTGCGACTGGCACAATGTCGGTGTTGGTGACCAATGGTGGGGCAGGATATACCAATGCAGCCAATACGGTAGTCACTATTACAGGTGGTGGTGGAGCCAATGCAGCCGGTACAGCCATTGTGTCTGGCAACATTGTTACGCAAGTGATTATGACTAACGTAGGCGATCACTACAGCAACTCAGCTAACCTGTCTGTGACTATCACTGGGGGCGGGGCAACCACTAACGCTACTGCCAATGGCGTGATAACTAGTAATGCTATTGTGGGTGTGGCTACATTCTCTGGCCGCACTTGGTTAGCACAGGGCAGAGTGGTGTCTTATTCCTCTGCAATTAGTTTTACCGACTTTTCTACTGTATCAGCAGGGCAAATTGTACTGACCGACTCGACTCTGCACGGTAATATTCAGCAGTTATTGTCTGCAAATAACTTCCTGTACGTGTTTGGTGATGATTCGATTAACGTATTCTCTAACCTACAGGTACAGACAAACGGTACTACGGTATTCACCAATACTAACGTCAGTGCATCTGTAGGTTCTAAACGGCCTTATGCAATCTTTCCGTACTTCCGTTCAGTGCTATTTATGAACGATTATGGGGTGTATGCCCTGGTTGGATCGACTACATCTAAGCTGTCTGATCAGTTAGACGGTATTGTGCCTAACATTGACTTTACAAAGCCTATTACAGCAGGTCAGGTTTTGCTTAACAACATTTTGTGCTCTGCTTTTAACTTTTACTACACCGGTGGTCAGGGTGTCAGTAGCAGTAATCGCTATCTACAAGCCGTGTTTTTTGAAAAGAAGTGGTTTTTAACCAGTGCAGACAACGCTTTATCGTATGTTACGTCTGCACCAGTAGGCGGCAAAATTAACCTGTATGGCACGAACGGTAATTCCTGTGTGCAGTTGTATAGCAACCTAGGTGCAAACGTATCCAGTTATGTACAGACTGCATTGATGCCAATGGGCGATCCCATCCGTACTAAACAGGCATTGAAGCTAGGGGTAGAAGCAACACTGACTAACAACGCTAATATGTTAGTGACAGTAGATAGTGAAAGTGGTAGCAGTCCAACGTATACTCTTACTGACTATGTATTTTGGGTAAACAACTTTGGTACGACTATCCCTTGGATTAATAACTCTTTAGCAACAGTAGCTTGGAATGGTTCAGCAGGGTATGTGTTGTACAAGAATGACGCACAGCAATACGGTAAGTATTTGGGTATGACGGTGCAATCCAACAGTGCAGGTTTTGTGATTAACGGATTTGAGTTTGAGCATGAACTCAGAGTGAGGTTCTAAAATGGCAGTTCCCTATTCATTTGCTACGCAGACGGGTTCTATCCCTCTATCTCAACTAGACAGTAACTTTGCTACGGCAATTACCCTGGGTAATACGGCTGTGGTGCTAGGCAATACTTATAGCACAATTGGCAACCTTACGCTGTCTAACGTCACTATCTCTAGCGGTAACGTCAGCATCAACGTGTCTAACGTCAGTACACTGAATGTTGTGACTTTGACTGTGACGGGTAATGAGACTGTAGGCGGTAACGTCACCATTACTGGCAACGTATCGGTCAACGTAGCCAATGTCACCACGCTAAATGCTACCAGTTCAACCATTACAGGCAATGAGACTGTAGGTGGCAACGTAACGGTTACAGGTAATGTAGGTATAGGTACTAGTAGTCCTAGTGCAAAACTTGAAATAGTTGGTACAACTAGTGCTGTTGTTAGTAAAGTGACTGCAACTACAGGTGCTCCTTACACAGTTTATGGAAACTCAGGGAGCAACTTTTTTGTAGGTAAAGAAAATAGTGCTGGTGGTTCTTTTGGAACAACAGCATATGCTTCATTGTTATATGAAGGTGGTGCATACCCAATGGTATTTTTTACCAATGCTGCAGAGCGTATGCGTATTGACTCTAGTGGTAATGTAGGTATTGGTACTACAAGTCCTGCAAGCGGTAATGGTGGCGGTTTATCGTTAGGCACAACAGCGTCTGGTAAATCGCTTCACCTCTATCCTTCTACTTATGGTGGTAGCGGTCTAGTTGACTTCTATGGCACAGATGGCGCTTCAAAAATGCAGATGGGTGCAGCATCCGCAACAGCTTCTTTTGTTTACTGTAATGTTGGTTCGCTTTTATTAGGTGGTAATGGCTCTGAAGCAATGCGTATTGACTCTAGTGGGAATTTGTTGGTTGGTACTACGAGTACCGGCCCAGTAAATGCAAACGCAATTACGATTGAACCAGCTAATAGTCGTATTCGTGTTGCTCATAGTTCTACCGCAAACGGAGTACCGTATATTCAATTTGATTACAACGGTACAAACATTGGAAGTATTACGCAAAGTACAACGACAAGTGTTTTATACAACACTACTTCTGACCAGCGTTTGAAGGAAAATATTGCTGATGCTCCAGAGTTTGGCGGTGTGATTGATTCAATTCAAGTTCGTCAATACGATTGGAAATCAGACGGCTCACATCAACGTGCTGGCTTCGTTGCTCAAGAACTTGTGACTGTTGCGCCCGAGGCAGTACACCAACCCGCAGACGCAGAAGAAATGATGGCTGTGGACTACTCCAAACTTGTCCCAATGCTGGTCAAGGAAATTCAAGACCTCCGTAAACGCTTGGCAGCACTTGAAGCCAAATAACCCAAAGGAAAATATCATGACTACTTTTAACTGGCAAATCCTCCAAATGGATCGACTGACCTCTGATGGTTTTGTCGTCACCGTTCACTACATCGTCAACGCCACAGATGACACCTACAGCGCCAGCACTTATGGAACTGTTGGCTACACGCAAGAGCCTGGCGAGACTTACATTCCATACGCCGACCTAACGGAAGCTACCGTTGTTGGCTGGGTGCAAACCTCGCTTGGCAAAGACACCGTGGAAGCCAGCCTGCAAAGCCAAATTGACTTGCAGAAACACCCTGTGCAAGCCGCTGGTGTGCCTTGGGCAACTGCCTAATTAACTTGGGGATAACCATGATCAAATTAGATTTAGAAATCAACGAAGTAAACTACATTTTGCAAACTTTGGGTGAATTGCCTAGCAAAACTGGGGTTTGGGATTTGATCAAAAAGATCAAAGAACAGGCTGACCCACAAGTACCTGCGACTACCGAGGAAACAAAACAATGAGTTTAAATGCCGCCTTCACACCTACGGGTAATACTTTTGTATTGACGGCGGCAACCTCTGCGCCAACTCCGGTACAGGTAGTCACCAATGGTGCAGCCAGTAACCAGTACCGGATTATCAATTCTTCCACGACTCAAGGTTGTTTTTTGTCGTATTCGCAGACCAGTGCAGCGGCCACAAGCAACTGCGTAATTCCAACTGGTGTGGCATCAACTACTACGCTCTATATCTTGCCCAATACGGACGAGATCATCACCTTTGTACCTGCTGCTTACTTCACAGCAATTACTGCTTCTAACTCAGCCGTTCTTTACATTACGCCTGGCGATGGGATGTAATCTATGCTTAAAGTATCGGGCAACTTTGCGGGAAGTCTAACTTACCAAAGCACTTGGAACGCCAGTTCTAATGTGCCATTCCTGCAATCGTCTGTTGGTACTAAAGGTTTTTACTACGTAGTTTCAGTAGCAGGTAGCACCAATCTCAACGGGATTACTAACTGGAATGTTGGTGACTGGGCAGTATTTGACGGTACTGTTTGGGAGAAGGTAGACAACAACAACGCTGTTACGTCAGTCAATGGACAGACAGGTGCGGTTGTTCTCAGTGCCGCAAACGTAGGAGCGGTGGCTAACACGGTCAACGTCATAGCTGGTGCAGGGTTGACTGGCGGTGGACAGTTGACCTCAAATGTCACCATCAATATCAATACAAGTCCTGTTACGGCAGGTACGTATGGTAGTTCACAAAACGTAGCACAGATTACAGTTAATGCACTTGGCATTATTACAAGTGTATCAAACGTCAGCATACCGCAGGGAACGGTTACTAGCGTGCAGACGGGTACAGGTCTGACCGGTGGCCCAATTACTAGCACTGGCACGATTAGTCTAGCCAATACCTCTGTGACTGCGGGTACATATACCTATGTCACATTGACGGTAGATGCGCAAGGTAGGCTTACTGCTGCATCCAGTAACACTGCTCCGGTAACATCTGTCACGGCTACTGCACCTATTCAGTCTTCTGGTGGTGCAACGCCTAACATCTCGATCACACAGGCAGGGGCAACCAGTAATGGCTACCTGTCTAGCACTGACTGGAACACGTTTAATAACAAACAACCTAGCGGTACTTATGTAACGTCAGTCTCAGGTACGGCAGGTCAGATTGTAAGTAGCGGTGGTACAACTCCTGCTATCTCATTGAACGCTACATCAGTGACAGCCGGTACGTATGGCTCTGCGCCTAATGTGGCTCAGATTACGGTAGATACGTATGGCCGGATTACCTCTGCTTCTAACGTAGCCATTGCCATTCCGGTGAGCCAGGTATCAGGTGCAGTGCCTAATACCATTACGATTACCACTGGCACAGGCTTAACGGGTGGTGGTGACTTATCTCAGAACCGCACCATTAGTGTCGTAGCTAACAGCACCAATCAGAAAATCACGATCAAAAACAATGGTGTGACTACGGGTTCTGAGCCGGCAATTAACTTGATTCCGACTGGCTTTGTTACTGTCACTACTACTGATGATCCTACTAATAATGCAATCAACGTAGCGTTTGGTACGAGTGGTTTTGGCACAATGGCTACGCAAAACGCCAACAATGTGTCGATTACGGGTGGTGCAATACAGAACGTAGCACTGACCTTAGACAGTATTCAAAACACGCCTATAGGTAATGTCACTGCTAACGTGGGTGTGTTTACTACCTTAGCTGGCACAGGTTTGACGGTCAGCATAGTAACCAAGACTGCCAACTATACGGCTACAGCTAATGACAACACAATCTTGGCTAACACTCAGGCAGGTGCGGTAACAATTACTTTGCCTACGTCTGTGGGTATCTCTGGAAAGTTATACACAATTAAGAAGATCGATGCGACTGCAAACGTAGTAACAATTAGCACGACTAGTTCACAAACCATAGACGGTTCAACTTCTTATACAATGAACACTGCGTATTCTGGTGTCAACATTCAGTCGGATAACGCTAACTGGTGGATTATTGCTAACCTTAATGGCCGTAACGGTACGGCAGGAACCTTCTAATGGACAGTCAACAGCTTTTTGATTATGCGGTCACTGGTGGTGCGTTCCTTGCCGGGTGGATCGTGAACAACATCTACAAGGCGGTGAAGTCATTGGAAGATGANATGAAGGATTTTCCGCATACCTATGTAATGAAAGAAGACTACAAAACAGACATTGCTGAAGTTAAACAGATGTTGAACAAGATATTTGATCTATTAGGCCAAAAGGCAGATAAGTAATGGATTACGATTCCTTATCTTATGTCAAGTTTGGAGATAATGACTCTTTAGGCGTATTTTTGTTTGAAAACGGCATACAACATCAGAGATTTAGGGATACGTTCTTTAGAAAGGGCATAAAAGTACCTGCATATCCCCTAATAGATGCCGATACAAGCAACCTGGATGACTGGTTATTAGCGCATCAGGACGAGCATCAGAGCTTTGCTAATCTGTTAGGATTAGATAATCCTTTCAATATGTTAGACGTAGACTGGAATGTGGAAGAAGATTTTTACGACTGGTTAGCCAGTCATTTATACATTCATGAACAAATAGCACAGGCGTTGAACTTATCATGACTCCACCCCAAGAAAACACTAATGTTGCACCGCAGCAAGATATGGCTGTACTTGATCAGGTCAAGAAGCAGAGGGGAAAGTCCGAGCGTTTAACAACTGAGCAAATACTGCAAAAAGCATTAGAGGGTACAAATAAGAACCCGATGCAATTTCAAGATGCACTGGCTACAGCAGTTAAAACTGATCCTAAGTTTAGAGTGCTGAGATCGGGTAACACATTGTTTATATACTACAATATGGGTAATGGTACGGCTTTCATTACGATGGAAACGGCCGATAAACCAAAAGATATTGTATCTGCGATGGCAGATGCAGCAGCCGCAGCCAAGGTAGCAGGGTTCAAATTGGGGATTACAGACATAGATAATCCTCAAATACTGAAAGCAATGCAAATGGCTAAAATCAAATACACGTTACAACCAGGGCAAGGCTTGATGCCAGATGGAGCAACGCCTCGTCAACAAGCGATGATGGAGTTCTGATATGGGTGGAGCAGNTANAGCCGTTACTAATGTAGTGACAAANACAATCAATACGGTGACTAAGACCGTAGAGGCTATTGTGCANAATCCTGTGCCGGTGATTGAGGCGGCCGCTTTGACTGTGGCTCTTGGCCCTGCTGGAGCGGGTTTGTCTACATCTATAGCTGCACCTCTTACATCTGCTGCGGTAGCGGCGGCCAATGGTGGTAATGTAGAAAACATTGCTAAAGCTGCAATTGCTGGTGGTATAGGTGGTGTAGCGGCTTCTGAAGCGGGTGCGGCTACGGCTCTCTCTGGTCAATCAGCTACGGTGGTACAGATTGCTTCCTCTGCTGTTGGCGGTTCTGTCACTGGTACAGTAGCAGCCCTAGAGTCTGGCAAACCATTAGATCAAGCATTAACAGCAGGTGTACAAGCTGGAGCAACATCAGCAGCAGGTACAGCGGCAGGACAACTTGCATCAGCCGCAGGAGAGCAAGTACAGGCTGCATTACCTGCTGGAAGTGACACGTTGGCACAAATAAAGCAAGCTGTGCAACCAGTAACAGAGGCAGTACAAGCTGTTGGCCAGGTTATTGATCCTGCTGTGCAAGCGGTCAAACAAGCGTTGCCCTCGACTCAGCCTATACAACAAGCAATTCAAGACATAGTACCTGCCAAATCAGATTTGCCTCAATTGCCGAGCAGCGTATTAAAGACTGGCCAAGCTGCGGGTGACATTGTAGCCAAAGACATTACGGGTGCAGCGCAGTCAGGATTAAAAACTGGCTTACAAGATGTATTGTTTGGGCAACAACCTACAACAACTAGCGCACCCTTTGGCACGCCGGCATTAGCTGCAACTGGTGCGCCAACACAAACAAGTGCATCTCCTGGTAGCCAGGCATTGGCACAGGCATTAAACGTAGGCGATCCACTCTTTGACAAGACAGGTGGTAAGCCTAAGAATGTGTGGAATCAAGCCTCTTTACGAGTAAAAGACGAGACAGGAACCTGATATGGCCAAGACTTTAATGAAGGCTTTACATACTGAAATGTCAGCCGATCTACCGGCGGTTGCTGCTCTCTTGCAAAAGAAGGGGCGAGGCAAAGACACGATCTTGGCTCACATCACACCTAAAGAAGCTGCGTTACTTAAAGAACGTGGTGGTAGAGGTTCTAAGAACCCTGATACGGGTTTGCTTGAGTTTGAGGGTGGTGACGAAGGTATATCCTTTGGTGAAGGCTATGCTGGAACACCTGCTGAAACGGAAGCCGCATACAACATTCCACAAACAGAAACTCCTGCATTTAGCGGTGGTGCTGCACCCAGTACAGGTGGTGTGCAAGCTGCTGACCAAGCTGCCGCTATGCAAGCACCTGCATATTCACCTCAGTACACGCCACCGGTTGCGCCAACACCAAGCGCAATGGGTTCATTAGCAAATATACCTGCTGCTGCCGGTGGAACATTACCTGCCGGTGGGGGCGTTTCAGCACAAATGGGCCAGTCCGGAACTGATTTTGTACCGCCTACCCCTGCTGTTGGCCCAGGTGTTACCACGACTAGCGCAACACCTCCCGCCCCGCCAACAAAAAGTTTTTTAGACAGTCTTGGTTTAGGCGGTATATCTGGTGGCCAGGCTCTAGGTGGTGCTGTGTTAGGCGGTCTTGGTGCTATTCAAGCACGTAATGCGGCAAGTCAGGGTCAACAAGCTAAAAACCAATTACAAGCATTGGCTACTCCGTATCAAGCTCAAGGTGCTCAACAAGTGGCTGCGGCACAGTCAGGTCAACTGTCTCCTGCATCAGCACAAGCGTATGAAGCGGCCAGAGCTAAAGCAGCACAGTCAGGTATGGCTGCTGGTGGCGGTGTAGGCGTAGTTCAAAGCGAAGCTGCACTAGAAAGTTTTAGACAGCAATTGTTAGCCGGTGATTTGAACATTGGTCTACAGATACAGGCGATTGGTGACAAGATTGCACAGGGTGCTATATCTGCCGGATTACAGGCTGATCAATACGTAAATACGTTGACTGGTAATTACGCAATGAACGTGGGCCGAGTGTTAATGGGTACAGCACCTGGTACTACTGCACCCACAACAGGAGCACCAGCATAATGGCTAACGCACTCGGTACTCAAATGGGTGGATTGCCTGTTTCTAGCAAGGCATCTGTACCTGATTACGCTAGTCAAATTGGTGCAATTGATACGGAGATGAAGCAGAACTTACCCAAAATTAAAGAAGGGTTTGACACTGCTGCTGAAGTAGAAGGACTAAAAGCACAGCAAAAGACTGCATCTGAGACTGCAAAATTAGCGGAAGAAACAAAAGGTTTGCAAAAGTATCGTGAGTCAATAGCTGATTCAGAGGTATCTAAGCAGATCAATCAAGTCATTGAACAACGCAATAAGCCGTTTGTCCCTACCCAAGAATCGCAAAAAGACCTGATGAGTGTATTCACGTTGACTACGTTAATTGGTTTAGGTTTGGGTGGTCTAGGTAAGCAACACGCTCAACAAGCTATCTCTGCTATGAATGGTATGTTGGAAGGCCACATCAAAGGGCGTGACGATTTATACAAACGTGAAAAAGAAGTGTTTGAGGAAAACTCAAAAGCGTTAGACCGATTGGTGTCCACACTGCAAGTCAAGAAACAAGAGATTCTTGAACTAGCTAAGACTGATTACCAAGCTGCACAGTTAAAAGCAGAGCAAGTTGCTATAGAAGCCGGTGCGCCGTTTCTTGCAGACATTACCCGCAAGCAAGGCGTAGTCAAGGGTGCTGAGTATTTAGATAGCTTAAACAAACAGCTTGAGAAACAGAAAGAGTCGTTGATGCGTTTGTATGACGCTTCAGAACGCCGTAAAGAAGCAGAACGCACACACGAAGAAACACGCCGTCATAACTTGCGTGAAGAAGCCATTCAAAGCCAAAGATTGGCCGCTCAAACGTCAAGCAAGTTAGATGATTTCACGCAAATGCTTGAAGCAGATGGCGTACATATAGCTGACAAACGAGCACGGGAACAAGTAGCGAATGGTATTGGTTCTGCTGCCGAACTCAAGTCTTTGCAGAAAGACGCGCAGAACAACCCTGCTCTTGTTGGTCGACAAGGACAAATTGCTCAATTCACTCAACGATGGATTACGTCATTTAATACTGGTGGGCCAGAACCTACAGCGAGTCAAGCAGATCAAGAGGCTTTACTCTTTGCTAAAAAGTATGCCTCTATGTTGACACGCTACGAATTGGCGTTGGCTGGTAGCGGGCGGTCTGGTTCAACCGTTGCGTTTCAAAAACGATATAACGATTTGCTATCTCAAAACCAGTTTGATGCGCCTTCTTTGGTTAAATTGTTTGACGATATGCAAGATGAAGTTAAAAAGTTGGCATTAGAAAAAAGCAAAAATCTTGTGCCTGAACTTGTTGATAAATATGCTAACGACATTAACAACAAATTAGGCAAAACATCAACACAAGCAGTTGAAACAGACAGTGAACGTGCGCGTGCATTGAAAGCAATTGAAGCCGGCGCACCTAGAGATGAAGTAGCCAAAATTTACAAACAAAAGACCGGAAAGGATTTGTAATGGCAGATTACGAAGACTTAATTCCAAAGAAAACAGCACAACCTGTTGCATCGGATTACGGTGATTATTCTCATTTAATACCACAAAAGAAAGCAGAAAAATCTTTTGGTGAGAAGGCTTTAGAGTTTGTAGAGCCATCGGTAGAAGCGTTAGGTACGGCGGGTGGTGCGTTTTTTGGTTCTGGTTTAGGCCCAATGGGTACTATAGGTGGTGGTGCTCTTGGATATGGAATGTCTAAAGAGGCCATGCAACTTGCAAAACAGGGTTTAGGTTATGCGCCACCAAGAACACCTACTCAAAAAATTGTAGAGCCAGTTAAGAATGTTTTAGAAGGTGCGGCCGGTGCAGCTATCCCTGTTGCTGGTGAAAAAGCGTTAGGCGCTGTACGTCAGATACCAGAGGTTGCTTCACGCCTTGTACCTGGTGCTACTGCTAAAGCGCAACAAGCTATATCTAATATTGGGAAAGCAACAGATGTAAGCACACTGGGAAGAAACATAGAAGATTTTTTGTCCAAACGTCTAGGTATGTCCAGATCGTTTCGTGGTGCTAAAGCTGAACGTGATTACGGTCAATTCTTTCAGCAAGGCGCAGGAAAAGAACCACAGATTGTGCAGGAATATCAGAATCAATTAGCTAAAGTTATGGGTAAAGCCGGTGATTTAAGTCCATCTGAACAAAAGCTAATCGCCCAATCTAATGACATTATTAGTTCTAATCCGTCAATTGTAGGTATTGAAAAAGAGATAAGACGGTTAAAAGATATATCGCAACAGCCTAAAACCGTTACCGGTTATGACTCAATTGTCTCTACCCAAGCAGGTAAATTAGCTCAAGAATTAGAAAAAACCGTCAATCGTCTTGTACCTAAAGCGGCCAAAGCACGGGAAGCATACGAACAAGCGTCAAAACTACCTAATCTGTATGAAAAAGTGTTTGGCAAAGGTGCTGCTGAAGAACTGGTAAAAGACCCTGCAAGTCTGCCAAAAAAATTGTTTAGCACTAAAGACTCGTTACAAACATTTCGTGATGTTGCCAAGAACGACCGTTTCGTTGAACAAGCGGCTAGAGATCATGTAGCAAGCGAACTAAAGGGTTTGAACGCAGAACAAGCGGCCAAGTGGTACAGAGATAACAGGATATGGTTAGAGGACTTGCCCAAAATAAATGGCGAGGCCATGCAATATCTAAAAAATTTACAAGCAGTAAAAAGCACGCAAAGAACTGCCTTAAAAACAGCAGGCGGTTTAGCAGCGTTAGGTGGGGCAAGCGCAGGTTATTCCAAACTTAGAAGTTTGCTTGGCTTGTGAAACGCATGAAAGCGACAGGCCCGTATTATTGGGATGAAGTGCGGCAAGGTACACCGCAGAAAGTACCGTTATTGGGGATAGGGAATGAAAAAAAAGGACAAAGGCATCAACCCGGACTTGGAAGCGGCGATCAACGAATCATTGAAAATGGTGATGCAGGACGAAACAGCCTCGATCACCGAAAAGATGAAAGTCATTGATAGAGCGTTGAAACTAGAGTCAATAAGATTGAAGCTCACGGATGATGAATGGGGTTCTGGATTTTCTGCCAACGATGACGATGAATAGGAATATAGCTTGGGTCAATCCATATTT
>JGI24890J29729_1000567_pt1 | contig 22379 bp, 23 predicted proteins | sample FreactcultureFD7_FD_29729 | JGI IMG/M metagenome (IMG submission 29729)
ATTCCGGACATGTCTCTGATTAAGTGGGAGCACCTGCCCCACCGGGTGCTTTCCGTGCACATGTGGATGTACCAGTACAATTTCAATTATCTGTTCACCGGGGAGCCGTGGATCGGAACAGTCATCACACAGGTTGATTTGCTGAAACAGCACGGACCGAACTACTTCCGGGACGGACGGTGGAAGTTTCCTGTCCAGCAGTATGCGGGATGGCACCTGAGCAGTTTCGGTGACGAGAAGCATGTCCTCAACAAGATGCGCACCTTTGCACATGCGCTCGATGAGAATAACCACAAGCATCTCCAAACCGAAGAGAACATCAGACAGTGGATCAAGGACGGGAAACATCTCGACGGATGTACTAACCTGCAACTGAGGCCACCAGAGGCGACAATTCCTCCAGTGAATTGTTCAAAATTTCTTCCCAGTGTATAGTAGGATGCCTATCACTAAAAAGAACAAGTCTGCCAGTGTCATGGCGCGTCTTTTGCGTAAACGGGGTGTAACGAAAAATAACAATGGGACACTTTATTTTCCAGCGAGACAGATAATTGGGCCGAACCGCGCAACTGCGCTGTTTAGACAAGCCAGAGTTCCGAATAGCTCGACCAGCGTGCTTCGGCGACAGTACTCAAAACGCGGCGTCACTGCGAATAACGGAAATTTATTTTACAATTCACAAGAGTTTTTCGAACCCCTCGGGAAAACGCGGCGCAACTATTTACAGCGTGAAGTCAATATCCCGCCATCGGTGTGGAATCAGTTGTCGAATGCGAACAGGCAGGAACTCCAGGTTGCGAAACTCGATCCAGATGCATATGACGAAGCGAGCAAAAACATTCTGGCGAGAGTGCGTGCGAGCCTTCGAAAAGTGACCCCTAAGCTTTGGTGATTACAATCTGTGAAAGTTCCTCTTCGACGATGATTGGTGAAAATATCCCCATACACATCGCTTTTCTGCGCAGCAATTCGCGGATATCATCTATATGCAAAAACTTGAAGAACCGAGCTTTTGCGGATAGATTTGTAAATGGCCCACCCATCGCGAGGTCTCTTTGTGCTTGACACACGGGCCAAGTGACTCTTCTGAGCTCGTAAAGGTCTGCGTCGAGCGCATCGAGGCGCGGCAGGATGTTTTCTCTGATGAGCGTACGCACATCTTCCATACGATGATTGGAGAGTTAATCTTTAGAACCGCCTGCGTGAACCATAACCATTCCCGCAAGTCCAAACAAGATGCCCAAGTACTGAATTGGTGATGTAAATCGTTCACCCAGAAAGAAATACGCAACCATCGCACCTAGAACTGTAATCATACCCTCCCACATCGCAGACACATACAGCAAGCTCTCTGCTGAGAAACTTTGTACCAAAAAGTACATGACGCCGATGTATCCGACGAGGCCGCCGATCATGTGATGGTGAGCCTGAGACTTGGCAAACCATTTGAAGTGGACATTTCCGAAAGTTTCCGCCAGGCTCATCAAGGCAATTGTCGTCAGTGCCATCTATTATTGCATAAAGAAATAAGTATATGATATGGTACAATGGCCCTCAATGTCAGCAAGGTTGTACCACATGCAACTCTTCCGTCACGCGCCACCCCCGGTTCTGCTGGGTTTGACCTGTATTCAGCTGACAGCTACGTCATTCTGCCTGGCCGCAGGGTCGTCGTGTCCACTGGCATTGCAGTTAACCTCCCAACCGGAACCTACGGCCGCATTGCATCTCGTTCTGGATTGGCAGTAAAGCACGGCCTGAACATTCTGGCGGATGTGGTTGACCCAGATTATGTCGGGGAGGTGAAGGTGGTCTTGCACAACACGGACGAGCGCCAGCCATTCATCATTCGGCCGGGGTATCGCATCGCCCAGTTGATTCTGGAGAATTACGCCACTGACATCAACGAAGTGGTGGAGATTACAAATCCTTGATCCAGATAGACATCATCATCCGGTGCTAACGCGGGACATGATCGAATACCACTGTACCATGTCATAATTTCCGCGTCATTCCAAGACTTTCTTTTAGGACTCTTGAACCTGTGACCTGTGGTTTCACGCTTGAGAATATCCTTGAACAAAGTCTTTTTTGGCCAGTAACAGTCTCTACAACACTTCACCACTCTTTGAGCGCTTACGAATTTGTACCATGTGTCATTTGCAGTAATATCTACCCGAGTGATCGCACTCCATGCGGCCGCTTGGAAATATTCAAATACAGAAGACACATCGACATAGGGGTCGAGAGGGACCTTACAGTAGTGACACCTCCCTTTGAATTTCATTTTCATTTAGAATCAAAAAGCATATTTTTTAAGCCTGCGCCTCTTGCCAGAACAGATTGATAATCGTATTCGTCACATTCGAACTGTCGGCATTGTTGACATAGATTGCGATGGTATCGGGGCCGTCTGGTGAAAAGTTGGGTCCACCGATGACGCCCCCCGTGAGCTCCTTGAGCTGAGACAGATCGATGACATTGGTTGATCCTGCAGATGCGAGTGTAGACAGAATACGCTCACCACCAGTGTAACCGCCCGAATATGTGAAGGTGTTACTGACCTGACAGAAGCTTGGCTGACCCTGATTTTGAATTGAATTGACTGCGGTCCATGTGATGCTTGTGAACCCGGTCGGATTGATAACGCCAGTGACATTCACTGTCTTGTTGGCAGCCACCTCCATCTTTGCCAGAAGAAGCTGGGCACGATTCAGAAGATCTCTTTCGCCGATATTTCCGATGATACCGTTGCTGACGGACGGTGCCAGACGCAGAAGGAAGAGCGGAACGGCTGACTGGGTCGTTGTGATATTTGAAGTGTAAATGTTGGCAAAGTTAAAGTAGTAACCACGATCCGTATCGAAGCTGCCGTCCATGAGGAAAGCTGAACCCCAGTGCGTCAAGCTGGGTGTACAAGTGATGCTCGTGAGCAGGACAGTTGCATTGGACGCGTGACTCGTCGCTGCCGAAGCCGTAAATGTTCTTGGTAGGTCATTCACGATGTACTGGAAATTCGTGCCGCGGGTCAGTCCATTCAGTGCGAACGAACCCTTGGATGAGTACGCAACGAGCTCAGAATCGATGAGCACGGTACCCGACGGTGGCCAGTATGTGGTGTCATCATTGATAATCAGATTGGAAGTCGTTGGGGTGATTGGGCCATTGAGAGTTGAAACAGCTGCAGCCATTTCGTTGATGAGCTCGTAGCGAACTGGCAAGTTACCCGTACGCATGTATGCTTCGTCATTCACATTGTTGTTACGAATACGGTGAGCATACACCCAGTTACCGTCCGACCCGCGCATCATAAAGTCCACAAACCCGGCTCCGTACCAAGTGTACTGGAGACCAATCATTTGCATCTTCGTGATGTCCACTTTGTAGCCAGAAGCACCGAGGCCATCCAGAGTGTCCCTGTTGAAGTTGGCCTGAGCCGTTCTTTGCTCGATGACACGGACCGCCTTGACTGGGACGGTCGGTGCTACTAATCCGCGATAAGGAGGATTAAAGTTCAGAACTCCCTGTGACAAGATTGCAGTCACCGTGTGAGTCATGCCACGCATGACAAACTTGTCACCCACCCTGAGCTGATCCTGGAAACGAGTGGTCGGGAGGTTGAATGACACATTACCAGTCTTATTTCCAAGTGGAATTGTAACGCTCAAAGGGGCAAACCCGATCGTAAACGCCGTCTGTGAGTCGACGGACACTACGTAAGCGGTATCGATGTATCCGGGGTAGAACTGAGAAATGACATGCATGCCTTTCAGCAGTCCAGCCGTTGAGGTGACTGTAACCTGGGTTGCCACATCACCCACATTCACATTCGTAGGGAATGTAATAGCCTGATTTCCGTACGCCACGGGTGTGATGAGATTGTCCGTGTACGTGTTGCCGACGAGAACCTGTCCATTCACTGAAGTGATGACAGTACCGGCAAGTTGGAATGTAGATGAACGCTTGACGGCCCAGAGGGTTTGACCGTCCCACTCCCAGAAAAGTCCATTCTGGTCATCGAAACAGCCGGCGCGCGCACTCGAACCATGCCAGTTGGAGATGATGAATCTCGGCTGGCTCAAGAATGCAGGCACGAGTGCACCTAGAGTCGTCGTGGCCACGACATTGACGGACTTGGAGTCATTCACGGAAGAAATTGTGTATGAACCATTAAATCCAGAGTCACGCACGCCTCTGAGCTGAACTGTAGCACCAATCTGTGCCCCGTGGTACACGTCAGTCTGGACCGTGATGTTGCTTCCGACGGTGAGGCCGCTCGCCTGAATGCGAGAAATGTCGTTATTTGGGCAAAACACAGTACCGGATGACCACAGGAGACCTTTACCTGACTGGTACCGGAACACCTTCTTGGACTGGCGACACACCATGGCGCCGTGAGTTGCAACGAGAGGCGTCAGAAGCACGCCTCCGTCAAATGGTCTATGAGTCACCGTCGAATATGGCTGGACGAATAAAGATCCACCGGAAGGAGTTGTCGTACCAGTCGCCGCCACGAGCGAACTGAACACGAATGCGTTAGATGCCGGGGTGGACTCAATGAAGAAATTGCCGTTCAGTCCGACGACGCCAACGCCCGACCAGTTGTTCGATGCAAGAGGCGTACCTGTTATCATTCCGTGCGCATTTGAGGTGTACACAGTCACCAGGTTCGAGTTTTGGGAGATGGAGGTGACTGAAATTTTGCATGCACCACTGTTAAACACATTTCCCCTGCGAACTGTGGTGGAGGGAGTCACCAGCTGTCCGGCCGAAATCGTACCCTTGGAAAAGTATGTGAATGTGTTTGATGGCAGTGACAGGAATGCACCGGGTGTTGTGTAATTTGCCGTCACGAGGAAAAAACCCTCTGCGCGATCCTGTGTGCGCTCGTAGTTGGACAAGCCGTTCACCGTAATCACAGATCCGACCGGAGGTTGAGCAGATGTCGTGCCGACAAAAACGTTAGACACAGTCTTGCCGTCAGAAACAACATCTGTGATGACGAGGTCAGTGCCTGGAGTCTCATAGAAACTGGGCGTCTTGCGAATCTCCTGATGAGTCTGCCATTTGGTTGGCTGAATTCCGTACTCGAAATCGGCATCAATGAGCGACTGGCCAAGGGACACGCGCTGACGCTCGATAGCATCCGTGCCAAAGTCATACGGACGGACTTGTAAAATTGAAGAATTCTTTGATTGGGTACTGAAAGTTCCGTCAATCGTACGACTCATATTACTACTGCACTAGAATAAAAATTTAGGTATCTGACTCAATCTCGATTGTAAATGACCAGTCAAGACCGTTATTCGTCATAGGGTTTCCGAAACGATCGCGAACCTGGATGTTCAGTCGGTCAATTCTGTAATCTGGATCGAAAATTTCAATCGACTGCTTGAAACGGTTGTCTGAAAACCAAAACTCGATACCTCCTTTCTGAACTGTAATTGGAATCTTGAATGTGGCTGCGTAAGGCTCCATGCACGAGTTTCTGAGATTTTCAATATAAATGTTTACATAGTTGTCAAAGTCGAGTGAGTACGACTTTGCTGCGACGATAATAACACCCAGCTGTGTTGTTTGGAACCCCATAAAGTAACCGAGCGTCCCTGGATCACCCACGATGCTGGAGACACCCACTGCTGATGTGTACTGGATGGTGTTCGTCAGCGTGTTCAAAAAGAATGAACCAATTGCGGGAGTCACGGTGTTGTTCAGTGTGTTAAGGAATGTCGTCGAGTTGTAGTTACCAGGGCTAAATGTGTAAGAGGTGGGTGTCCCTGCGACATTGATGGTCAGGACATTGTAAGGGGCACGAATGTTGTAAAACCCAATAGGCATCTCGACCGACTTGAGGGCGACGCGGCGAATGCGGCGATGCTCCTTTCCGAGCAGGACAGTGCAGTTGAACGAATCGATGCCGTACTGCTTAATGACTGTATTTGCCGTCGTGGACGATGTGTCGATATGAACAAACCAGACTTTACTCATTTACTCTACTTTAAGATATTAATACCGGAAGTAATATGCAGGCACAGGCTGTTGCCTGGGAAGGAGAAGATACGGATGACAACCAATATGTGGTTCGAATTTATGGTCGAGCTGACACGGGTCAGTCCGTGTGCGCGACTGTCCCATTCGACCCTTATTTTTTCATCAAAATTCGTCCGACACACAACATCACTCTCCTCACCAAGTCACTGACGGAACAATTCGGTGACTTTAAATCACTGTCTGAAATTCGCGCAAAAGACTTGTGGGGGTTTCGGAACCAACTCCAAGAGCGATTTGCCAAGGTGACATTCACGACTCTGCGTGGCATGAGAATCTGTGCTTCAGTTCTTGACAGGGGTGAGTACAAGAATTTCGGAAAACTCAAAATTTACGAATCAAATATCGATCCCGTACTTCGGTTTATGCATGTTACTGATATCCGGTCGACTGGTTGGTTTAAAATTTCTGGGGGGGTTCAAAACTTTTCGTCGACATGTCAGTTTGACATCTGGGATCCGACCCTGGAACCCGTTGACCGTGACGATATCGCTCCTCTGAAGATCATGTCGTTTGATATCGAGTGTTACTCGTCAACCGGTGAGTTCCCAGACCCACACAACAAACAGGATGTCGTGTTTCAGATTGGTATGACGACACGCGTGTTTGGCACGGACACTCTCGAACGCAAGTGTCTGTGTCTCAAAGAGACTGATGCCGACGACTGTGAAAGTTTTGTGTCTGAACTCGACTTGCTTAAACGCTTTGAGAAATATCTGGTTCAGACGGACCCTGACATCATCACCGGGTGGAACATCTTTGGGTTCGACTTGGAGTACCTTCAGGTTCGGTCCGTGATGAGTGGGTTGGCTCCGACTTGGGGTCGGTACAAGAATTCGGTGATTGAATTGGTGTCGAAAAATCTTTCATCGAGTGCGCTTGGCAACAACCTCTTGAAAATGGTGCCCATGCGCGGTCGGTATGTGTTTGACTTTTTCCAGGATGTGAAGCGCGAACACAAGCTCGAGAGTTATTCCTTGAACAATGTCTCGAAACACTTTCTGAAGGACCAAAAGAATGACATGCCAGTCAAGGAGATTTTCAGTCGATACGCCGAGGGTGACCCTAAGCGTCTTGGTGAGGTTGCCGAGTACTGTCTACAAGACACGGTCCTGCCCCACAAACTCCTCGACAAGTTGTGCCAAATTCAAAATCAAATTGAGATGGCCAAGGCGTGTTGGGTTCCACTTTCGTACTTGAGTGAACGCGGGCAACAGATCAAGGTGTTCTCACAGATGGCGTACAAGGCTCGCAAGCTCGGTTTTTTGATTCCGTACTTTAAAAAGACGGGGCCCCCAGGTCCAGATGAAAAGTACCAAGGGGCGACTGTACTCGATGCACAGACGGGTGCGTACTACTCACCAATCACAGCACTTGACTTTGCAAGTCTGTACCCGAGCATCATGTGCGCACACAACTTGTGTTACTCGACGCTCGTGATGGATCCTCAGTTTGACAACTTGCCGGGTGTTGAGTACGAGCAGTTTGGGCAGTTTCGCTTTGCACAAAACACTTCCAGTCTCTTACCGGTGATTCTCATGGATCTCAAGGCTTACCGCAAAAAGGCGAAAAAGTTGATGGCAGAGACGGAGGGCACACCAATGGAGGCGATTTATAACGGTCAGCAATTGGCGTACAAAATTAGCATGAACTCAATCTACGGGTTCACGGGGGCTTCGAAGGGTATGCTTCCGTGTGTGGCCATCGCCTCCACAGTCACCATGCGTGGGCGTCAGATGATTGACGAGACGAAAACCTATGTCGAGGCTAACTTTCCAGGGGCAAAAGTCAGGTACGGAGACTCTGTTATGCCAGGGACACCAGTACTCGTGCGCGGATCGGAAGGAATTCGCGTCAGGACAATCGAGTCTATCGCAGAGTCCTGGACCGAATATCCCGGCTTTCTCAAGGAGGGAACGAACAAGGAACAGAGCGAGATCGAATGTCTCGAAGTCTGGACCCACCACCAGTGGCAGCCAATCAAACGCGTCATCCGGCACAAATGCCAGAAGAAGATTTATCGCGTCTTGACTCATACTGGCCTCGTGGATGTCACGGAAGACCACTCACTGCTCGACTGGTGCCAATCTTCCGAAGAGTTGATATTGTTGAAACCTGTTGATGTTCGAGTTGGACAGAAGCTTTACCATTCCTTCCCAGATAATCTCGGGTTCGATGAAGTATGTTCCACTGACGAGGCTTTTGTTCTTGGTATGTTCGTCGGAGATGGTTCATGTGGATCGTACGAATGTCCTTCTGGTCTCAAATCTTCATGGGCAATAAATAACAAGGATATAAAACTCCTTGAAAAATGCAAAGAGTACTGTGAGAAAATCCATCCCGGATATGACTTTGTGATCATGGACACTCTCGAGAGCTCTGGCGTCTACAAGCTGTCCCCTCGAGGCGGTTCGGTCATCGACCTCGTGAAACTGTACCGTGAGCAGTGTTATGACGGTCAATCCAAAAAGGTGCCAATCAAGGCGTTCGGAAGGAACGCTCAAGCTTTCCTAGACGGACTCTGGGCATCGGACGGGTGCAGAAAGGACGCTGAGACCACCGGATGCCATCGCATCGATACGAAGAACCAGGTGACGGCCCAATGGTACTACCTATTCCTGCGACACATGGGATGTTTCAAGGTGTCACTTAATACTCGTTCCGATAAACCGGACGTGTTCAGACTCACATGGACAAAGGGTCGGCAAAGGAAAGATCCAGAAGCTATTAAAAAGATTGAAGTCCTTCACGAGTCTTGGGACGGATACGTGTACGATCTGGAGACGAATGCTGGAACCTTCCAGGCCGGTGTGGGTCAAATGATTGTCAAAAACACTGACTCGGTCATGGTTGAGTTTGATGTGCAAGGGCGCAAGGGCCAAGAGGCGATTGACTACTCGTGGGAGCTCGGTGAGCAGGCGGCTGAACAGTGTACAGGTTTGTTCAAGAAACCGAATGAGCTCGAACTGGAAAAGGTGTACTATCCGTACTTTTTGTACTCGAAGAAGCGTTACGCCGCCAAGATGTACGAAAAGAAGAAGGGCAAGGTGATTTTCAAAAAAATTGATGTCAAGGGTCTCCAGGTGGTTCGGCGAGACAGTTGTCCGTATGTGCGCGAGACGCTCAAACAGCTGCTCGAGATGATTTTGGAGAGTGATGATCCTCGCCCCCCTGTCGAATTTGCAAAGCAGGCTGCCAAGGTGCTTACGAATGGCGAAGTGCCGATGAGCAAGTTACTCATGAGTAAGCAGTTGGCAGCGAATTACAAGGTCAGGATGCCTCATGTCGAGGTCAGGAACAAGATTCGGGAGCGCGCACCCGGTTCAGAACCTCAGCAGGGAGATCGCGTCCAGTTTGTGATTGTCGAGGGCCCTAAGAATGCAAAAATGTTTGAAAAGGCGGAGGATCCGGATTGGGTTCAGGAAAATGGAATCAAGATTGACTACCAATACTACTTTACAAATCAGCTCAAGAAGCCCGTATGCGACTTGTTGGAGCCGCTGCTCGGTAAAGACACTGAGAAGCTCATCTTCCAACCCAAGGTTCGCAAGATTACAGAGTTTTTTACCCCGCGGCAGACGGTATAAAAAGGTGGGAACCTGTAAAAGTAAGTCAAATGGAACAACAGATCATCGAAATGATCGAGGAGGAGGTGAACAGGAGGGTTGCGTTACGAACTTCAAATGTACTGGATGTCATTTCAAAAACTTATGAAATTCCACTCGAACAACTTGTGCGTGATACTGCCGAGTGTGAAGCTCGGTTCTGCAAGGGCTCGTTGAAAAACAAGAGGAGGTGTCTCAAGGAGCCCCAGGGGAATGGGTACTGCAAGTTTCATCAGAGTCAGGTGCCTGTGCTGAAAGTTCACACAGTTCCAGTTTCGAATGCATGGATCTCAACTGCGCCAACAAGCTGCTTAAACATTTAGCCAGTTAGTAGTACAATGAACAAATCTAGCTTACTTCTCGAGAGTCTCACCCGTTTTTTCAGCAATCAAAAGAATGCCGAACAACTACACGACATTCTCTCACACAGAAAGGGCATTTCCCTTCGAAATTTGGAGTGGTTTGTGACAAACTATTCTAAGGCGCGACATGTGACCTATACGGCGCCGAATGGAAAGATATTTACGGTCCATGTTGCGTACAAGTCGTCACTTGATGGCTACTCGAAAAAGCTGTTTGATCCATTTTGTCGGACCGAACGCATCGAGTTCCAGGGATTAACCACAACCGTCGCTCAGCTCAACTTTATCCGTTGGTGCATCACAAACGGAATCATCGACTACCTGATCAGTCTTAATCTATATGAAAGGAAGACGGGCGTACCCTCCATCAAATTCGAGGATGGTGTACCCGTAGTAGAATAAGTACAAGTTGTAACCCTGTGTAACCTGTGTGGCATATTGCTGATTTAGAACAATTTTGAGACTCGTTGTCTGGGAGTCTAATTTAGAAAAGTTGATGTATCCTCCAGCATTGTACTCTTTCGGATTTAATCCGAATGAATACATGTAGATATTTTTTGCCGGTACAGAAAGATTGTGTTCCATTGGCTGCTTGAACGCGTAATAGAGAGACCCCTGAAATGTACTTGTAATGTCCATGTTATTGAGCACAATTTTGCATGTGTCAACGGGGTCCACAAAATAGGTTGTCTGTGATGTGAATGGCAGGGACACTGCCGTCTGAACATATTTCGTCGTAAATCCGTACTCGTACCGCACATCGTTGTAAAGAGTCGAAGTGGTCGTTTCGTACTTTTTGTTCCGGATGAACCACACAAGCATCTGTACCGGAAAACTCGCCGTGAGTTGGAGCTGAGTCGTGAAACTGTTAAAAGCCAGAACCGACTCTTTCTTGACTCGGTTGATCACATACCGAAGTTTTGTCGACTTGTAATAAATCTTTTCAGATTCCGTCAGTTTAATTTGTTCTAAAATAAGTGCAGGATTGATAATCTCTTGATTCAGGACACCACGATCATTTGAAATCCAAATCCAAGGCTGAAATTGAATTCGAATGTACATTCGCTGATTGTACAAGGCGCACAGGGGGAAATAGGGTCGACGCAGGCGTTCTCTGCCTTTCGTGATGTGTGAATGCCGACGGCAAAAGAAAAACTCCAAGGGTACGCATATACTCACATTCGATGTAGGGCTCAGTGAGGTTGAGGAGCCGTTATTCACGGCAGAAAACATAGCCACCTGCTCGTCCGAGTCCAAAAACACCTGATCCTTGATGAAAAACCAGTCGTCGTACACAGTCTCAACGACCAGATCGTTAATCATGAAATCGCACTGTGCGATAAGAGCGCGCCCCACCTGGTTTGTGTAAATGTTCGATGTACTCGTCAGTGCAGGGAGTTGGCATGTAAAGTACATGTTTGACAGTAGGTCACCGAGCTCTTTGGGCTTTAGTTCAACCATGATCGTCTGGCCGAGAAACTGGGTACCTTGGATCGGAATGTACTGCTGGTAACACACGAAGTTTGTGTGTTGGGGCCATTCTGTGTTCCAACTCGAGTCATCTTTTCCGGTGGTGTACTCTTCCTGTGGACCTATGGCGTGCAGAGCATATGTCGTAGCCGAATTGAAGCCGTCCTTCTTGTCTTCGGTGTACTTGTCCTGAAACATCGATTGGTGCTTCATTTTCTCACCGAGCTCACGAAGAGGTGCACCCCCTGTCAATTTGATGTTTCGATTCTCTTCAATAGTCACATTCGAGGTTTCAGTGGAGTACATCACATTTGCACCAATCACCCTGGCTTCGTTCAAGGGCTGCTTTACTGTAATCGTGCAGTTGACTGGATTCTGTGTGTTGTATTCAACCTTGTCACCTTTGAGTGTCACATACGAGTCGTACTCGTACATCTCAGCGATTTTACCGGCAATAGGAACATAATTCACAGTCACGACATTCGAACTTTGTAGCCCCGGAAGACCCGTCACGGTCCAGTTTGGACCAAAACCGAGCGGTGCGCTCGACCCCTGTATGTAAAACACAAGTCTCCCCTGTGTCACATAGTAAAATCCCGCCAAAAGGCCCGTGACTGTGTTTGTCGTCAGAGAGCTTGAATCTGGGGGATACAATATCAGACCGATTACACCCTGGACATTCTGTATGTCTTGCTCCGTGTCAGTCTGACAATCAAATGACCACAGATACGATTCTGAATTGTTTTCTCCAATCTTGACCGCTTGGTTGTCACCGTATTTCCATGTACCGGCACGAACAAGCTCTGGTTTGTCCGAAGTACCGGTGACGATAATGTTACCAACCACGCCAGTCATACCAGTTGCTCTCCACCCGGGACCAATCGGGACAAGCTCCGTCGAACTCAGTGAAGGCCAAGAGGTATTCACATAGAATGTAAGTACATTCGACTTGGTCGCCTTGTAGAAACCACTCACCTGAACAGGCGTCAACTGAATTTCGGGAGCACTCGGGCCGGGAGGAGGCTTGAAAACATCCTTCACTTTATCAGCCGTGTCCTCAACTTTTTCAGGGGTTTTGTGAATAAAATTACGAATTCTAGACTGAATTACACGCTCGTATGCGAGGATTTTTTGAAGTTTGCTCATGGGTTTGATGTCAACTACCTGTCCCGGCTTGTAGGCTTCCCCGACACTTTTCAGGTCGCCTGCGGAATCCTTGTAGGCACCGCTGACGGTTTCCATCTACAACTCGCTCAGGTTATTTTTCCACATCTGTGTCACACTCGTTGAACGTAGTACATTCAGGTCATTCCGCCGGCGTGCATCAAGATCGACCAGTTTCTGAACCTCCTCTTGAGTGTAATTATAAGTCTTGATGTCGAGCAGTTTCGGAACTTGCTCCTCGTTGAACTTGCGTTTCCGTAGGTTGCTTCGGACCGTATCAATAGGCTCGTTCAGCACCTTGATCTGCCCCGTGATGACACCGGTGATAAACTCCTTCTTTGCCTGGATCCAAGTAATTTCAGATTCTAATTGCTGGATGAGGTGTGCTTTGCGTTTCTTGTACAAGTCGAGCCTCAGTTCGATGTAGTCCACCAGAATCTCTTCGGGGCTCGCGTACTTTTTCACCGCCCCCTTCGGCCCTATCAAGTACATGTTGTTGGTGTGAATCGTCTTCATGAGGCCGAGCTCCTTGATAGGGTCTTCTCCGGAAAAGCCCCAGATGCGAAAGTCTGGTTTGGTCTCGGACGAGTGATTTTCGTACTTTTGAATCACATTCTTCTCGGCGAGGTCATCGAGGTGCTCCTTAAAGTCCTGGATCCACTTACCTGGCGGAAGTTCAGTTACATGAAGCTGAGACCCTTCCTTTTCGACAACACCCGACATCGTCCAGGTGTGATCCTTCACCTTGACAACCGCCCCCTTGAACCCCTTGAAAAACGGTTTCATGGGTTCCATCGACACCTGATTCAAGGCACACAGGATGTTGTGCTTGACCGCCTCGGGGTCAAACGGCGGAACATAGCAGCTAAACCCCGTGCCGATACCTTCAGCTCCGTTCATCAAAATCATCGGCACGGTCGGAACATAAAACTCGGGTTCGACCTGCTGACNGTCATCCATGATGTACTTGAGGCACTCGTTGTCACTCGGGTCAAAAATCTTTTTGGTGTACGATGCGAGTCGGGTAAAGATGTAACGAGCGCTGGCTGCATCCTTTCCACCGGCGAGCCGCGTGCCAAACTGTCCACTCGGTTCGAGAAGGTTCAAGTTGTTCGATCCCATGAAATTCTGAGCCAAATTGACAATCGTACCCTGCAGGCTTGCTTCGCCGTGATGATACGCCGTCTGCTCCGCGACATACCCTGCCAACTGCGCCACCTTCATGTCCTGGACCAAGTTTCGTTTCAGACAGGCATAAATCACCTTGCGCTGACTCGGTTTTAGACCATCCGCCACGTGAGGAATAGACCGCTTGATGTCCTCTGTACTAAAATTGATCATGTCCAAGTGAATAAAATCAGACACCGTCAGGTTCTTGACGTGGCCGTATCTGATACTTTGACTCGGCGACGCCATGTGTGTCGTGAGCCAGGTTTTGCGGTCATCCGCCTGCGCCTTGGAAAAAGCGAGCGACATCGATTCATTCATTTTAGGATCGGAATTGAAGGCGACTGTCAGGCGATCGATCATCTTAAAGTACTCCTTTGCCTCGACCGAAGTGGAAGTGCCAAGACCCTTGTAGTACTTGATGTGCCCCGTACCTGTCTTTGAGCGCTTGAACTCTTCTTCGGTGAAGAACCAAGTCTTGCCCTCCTTGATGACGGGGGTCACCATACTCACCAAAAACCCGAGGTCGATGAGCTGAGGCCAGTACACATGGATCATGTTGAGAACGAGACCCTTGATATGCGAACCGTCCAAGTCTGCATCCGCCATGATCATCAGACGACCGTACCGCAAATCTCTGAGCGAATTATAAACCTTGCCATGCTGGAGTCCAAGGATCTTCTTCAAATTGCTGAATTCCTCGTTTTCAGTCACTTGTTTTACCGAAGCGTCCCGCACATTCTTCGGCTTACCCCGGAGTGGAAACACTCCAAACTGGTCACGACCTACGACGCTCAGCCCGGCAATGGCAAGAGTTTTCGCCGAGTCACCCTCCGTGACAATCAAAGTGCATTGATGCGAACGGTGAGTACCAGCCCAGTTGGCGTCGTCGAGCTTCGGAATACCAGTAATCCTCGACTTTTTGGCACCGTCAGTCTTCTTCAGCTCGCGGTCCAGCTTAGCGGCGCTGAGCGCGACCAGGCTGTCCATGACACCTGTTCCGAGGATGTCCTTGATGAATTTTGGTTTCAACTCAATGGCATCAGTAATGCGTGAAGTACACTCCGCCTTGGTCTGACTACTGAATGTAGGGTTGACCACAACTGCACGCACAAACACAAACAGGCTCGCACGAATCTGTCCAGGCTTGATGGTCGCGACCCGCTTGTCCTTGCTAATCTCATCCGTAATCGTCTTGACCACCTTTTCAACATGGGTTCCGCCCTTTGTGGTTGAAATGCCGTTGACCCATGAACACTGCTGAAACACACCGCTCGACGAGTGACTCACGGCAATTTCAAAATTTTCGGTGTGCATCTTGGCTAGAGGAACATCTCCTAGATACATCTTGGCGTACTCCTCAAGGCTCGAAACCTTCAGCAATTCCTTGTTCAAATATACCTGCGCCTTGAAGCACCACATAGCCGCATCCCACGCGCGTTTCTCCACGAGCTTGGCAAATTCACCCGGGCCCCCAAAGCGCTTCCAGTCTGGGTAGAAAGTGATGGACACGTACGGACAGATCTTGTCGGTAGAGGTGACAATGTCGGGGGGTTCGACCTTGCTCATGTTGTCGGTCCAAGTTTGCAGGTAGATCTTCTTACCATCACTAATTTTGATGTTAAATTTGGAACTGAACACGTTGGCCAGTTTTGCACCGTAGCCATTACGTCCACCCGTCACGCGTTGCTCATCATCGTTGTAGTTGGAGCTCGTGAGCAAGTGCCCAAAGATGAGCTCGGGAATCCAGATAGGATTCCCATCAGGGCCCTTTTCAGTCTCGTGCTTCTTGATAGGGACAGATACTCCCGTGTTTCTAACGAAGACAAAGTCCTTGCCCGTCACGATTTCAATCTTCGAAACCTTCTTGGGGTGGAGCGAGTACTGATCAATCGCATTAACAAGGACCTCATCAAAAATCTTCACCAAGCCAGGTGAAACAGAAAGCTCAGAAAGCTTGAAACCGTCCCCGTCTCGAATCCAATGGGAGGAAGATTCGGGAGCGAGGGATCCGACATATGTGTCGGGACGTTTGAGAATGTGCTCAACGTGACTGAGACGCTCATACTGCATCTGTTTGTAATATAGGTATGACCATCTTTAACCTCTAGTTCACCTTGGACACCGCGTTCCAGTTCAGTGGCGAAAACACGTCATCATAAAAACCACCGTACTGCAGGTAAATGTGAGAAATCAAAAATATAATTGCCGTCACCCCTGCACCGGAATATGACTTGTCACCGTGCTGAACAGCAAGACCAACTTCACCAAGTATTGCCAGAGTGAGGAAGATGAGTAATTCAATCCAGAAATTGACAAACCGTGGACTGACGGGTGGTTTCACATTCGCTTTGTACGCGAGGAACCCACCAACGACAAGTGCTGCAAGCACTCCTAGACCACCGATAATCTTGAGAATTTTTACTTCCTTGTCCATCAGCTGTGAAGTATGAGTTTCACCGCTCATGATCGCATAGTACCCTGAAAACTCGCGACACACGGCAAAAAAGAAGAAGAATATGACGGTGATGAACATCGCGCTCATCCAGTCGCCATTTCTGTTGAAAGCAACAAACCCACTCGCAAGACCCGTCAACAGCGCGAAGATGACACATCCCGCAATGAATCCTCTTGGGTTCTTCTCTACAAACTCCTTGTGACCGTTGATCAAGCTCAGAATCAAAAGTAACAGTGTCAGTATTATCTTACCACTGTACACGGCACCATGAAAGACGTGCTGATAATCCATTACTTTAGGAGCAGAAAAGAAATTGCCGCCACGAGACCTAGTATAACCAAGGCGTCCTGAACTGGGAATGTCTCCTCGTAGTTTGTCCGAGGAGCCCAGTACTCAAAGGCCTCTTGTGGGTCCACGAGGGGTTTACCGAGACTCTTGTTCACTTCATTGTGCACATGGACCGACCAAATGAAAAGTTCAGTTCGCGTGTTGTTCTGAATTGGAAATTTATTCAAAATTTCCCTGAAATGCATCTGACACGCTGGGCACGGCAACACGAATGTGAAGCTCTGCACAAGAGCCTCGAATGCAAACTTGTGCTCTTCTGACAACACAGGTGGTGCCGTAAGACACGCGATGTGCAAGGTGCCCCAAAAGTAAGGGCCCCAATTTTTCATCTCTATGACACGTGTACAAAATAAAATTTGGGTTCTGTCCACGGACCCTAACTGGTTTGTTCAGGGTTGGTCATCCAAAAAAATGCTCCCAGCCCAGCGTGGTCCCAGCCGCAAGCGCCCGCTGCCTCCGGTAAAGGAGGCGAAAGCGGTGCCGGCGCCCCCTAAGGGCAAGGGGGGTGAGCTCTGGAAGAGCCTGCTTGAGACTGCCAAGTCTCTCAAGCACCCAGACCCCGAGAAGTTTGCGGACAGCGCGCTGCGGGCACGCGAGCGGACCCTCGACATCAAAGCCAAGACGCACAAGACGCTCAAGACCAACAAGAAGCCGAAGCCTTCGGAGGCTTGCGCCGCCGCGGGCAAAAAAGTGTAAACTAATAGCATGGAAGTGAACTGGAATTACATATGGGCTGCTATGGCAGTCAACTTCCTCCTTGTCTACCTCGTCCCTAAACTCATCACCAAGCCAACAGGTGTCAAGGTTGTCGACGACTCGGTCCTGTTTCTGAACTCGCAAAAGTCATTCCTTCTGTCATCCAGCATCATCGTCGGGCTCGTCACATACCTGGCTCACTACTGGGTTGACTCCCAGGTGGACACTAAACTGTCACCTTCTGTTTCACCAACAATGCCATCCATGTCCAAGTTTTAATCTCAGGATATGATAAATGAACGCTCGTCAGATCGCCAGCCTTACGAGTGCAACCAACAATGCCCGCGAGGCAGTTCGAGGCCTGCAGAATGGCCAGCAACAGATGGTTGCCGGTGCCAATAATCTGGCAAACGGTCGGGTTGCCGCGGCAAACCGGAATTCGGTAAACGCAACGAACCAGTTTGGAAATGCTCACAGAAAGGCGAATAATGTTGCACAGAAACTCAACGCCCTGGCAAATCAGGCTCCAGGTAAATTAAACGCAAACATTCGCACTGCAGCAAATGCCGCGCGTAAAGCAGCCGTTGAGGCTGGCAAGGCGAATACGGCCAAGGCTCTTGTGCACCTTGTGAATGTGGCCCAGGCTCTGGGCAAGGTGGCTAACACCCCAATGTAAGCTTAATCTCCTTCATAATCTCTCGTGTGTGCTGATGGTCCCACACCTTGACTTGCTTCTCGTAACATTCCTTCATGCGCGCTACCAGATCTTGGTAGCTCGGGTGACCCCACAAATGGTCCGCCTTGAATAGGAAATCGTCAAACCCAATCGGGCCCTTCGTACAAGGGACGACCCACGGAGTCTTGACATACTCATGCAGACCCCCATAATCGGTGATGATGACAGGTTTGGCACGCAAAGCAGCCTCGACAGCCCCCATTCCGACCCCCTCGGAGTGTGAGCAGTTGACATAACAGTGACCTTGGGCATGAATGCTCTCCATCTGCTCCAGTGTGAGCAGGCCATTAATCACAGTCACCCCTGGAATTTCCAATTTTACATCAGAATTGCAAGTCGCCTTGATAAGAAGTCTTGCATTTGGAAACTGACACTCCTGAAAGGCATTCAAGAGAGCCTGTGTATTCTTCCGAGGATCAGCGATGTTACCGATTGTGTAAAACACATACGGCCCGTCCATCTTGGGTGATCTTAGGACCGCAGGTGCAGGAGCGTACAGTCGAAGAACTTTCCAATTTACATCTGGAAATTGGCGACTGAACACCTCTTTACAAAAGTCTGAAGCGACCCATAGGGTCTTGTACTTGGTCAGCATCCCGTACGCCTCATTGACCGGCTCAGTCTCACATATCGTCATGTACATCATCTCACCACAAAGAGACGCGTACTGGTCGGCAAGCTGAACATTCGACTCGAAAGGTAACACGAATGCAAACCCTTTTTTGTAATGATTCTTCTGAGGCGGAGCACCCAGTTCGACATACTCACCACCAGTGAGCTCCGCGTAGCGCTTCGTCACCTGCCCAATACCTGCAAGCAGGCGCGGGCCCACGAAGAGCCAATCGTCACTCATTCTTACAATCATTATCGACCATCCGTTTAACTAGCGTTTTGAAATCAATCTTTGGACGCCAGTTGAGCACGTCATACGCCTTGCGCGCGTCGGCCACGAGAACATCCACCTCGGCTGGTCGATAAAACTCGGGATTCACCCTGACAACTGGCCGGTCCCCGCAGTATCCTACTTCATCCTGCTCAGTTCCCGACCATGTGACGGGGCACCGGACCGCCTCTTCGATAAACTCACGAATGCTGTGCGTCTCACCCGTGCCAATCACGAAATCCTCAGGAATCGACTGCTGGAGCATGAGCCACATAGCCTGCACATAGTCCTCAGCGTGCCCCCAGTCACGCTTGGCATCGAGATTTCCAAGCTCGATCGGCTTCCCCGTCTTGTGCCACTCGTTGAGGCCGAGCGTAATCTTGCGAGTCACAAATTCTGAGCCACGCCGCTCAGACTCGTGGTTGAACAGAATGCCGGTACATGCAAACATCCCGTACGCCTCGCGGTAATTCTTTGTGATCCAGTACCCGAACAGCTTGGACACACCGTACGGACTGCGTGGATAAAAAGGGGTGTTTTCGTTTTGGGTCGGCTGTTGAATCTTGCCAAACATTTCAGATGTACCAGCCTGATAAAATTTGAATTTTGAAATGGAATTCGTCTGACGGATCGCCTCCAGAATTCGAAGCGTGCCCATGGCATCCACATTTGCGGTGTACTCTGGCTGGTCAAAGGACAGCTTGACATGGGACTGTGCACCTAGATTGTACACCTCGACCAAGTCATATGTGGAGTTCAGTGAGTTGATGATGGAGTTGATGCGAGCCGTGTCAGTCAGATCACCCTCGATCAAATTAAATTCAGAATTCGAAATGACATTTCCAAGTCTTTCGTGTTTCTTCTCCGAGCAGTACCGTGCGAGACCGTACACAGTGTACTGCTTGGACAAGAGAAACTCGGCCAGGTAACTTCCATCCTGGCCCGTCACCCCCGTAATAAGGGCAGCCTTCATATCAATTTATATGCATAATTTCTTTACTTGATAAACGAGTGTCTTAACTTTTATCATGTCTTGTGCATCTGGATTTTGTAAAAGGGACAACAAGAAAAATTTAGACCGGTGGTCCATACCTGGAATCCGTACAAACCACGCCACGACCCAATTCAGGAATTTCATTCTAATTTCACCTTTGTTTAATTTTTCTTGAGTTTGACTCGGCCGGAATTGTTGACAGTATATGTCCCTGCATTTCGTGGCCGAGCCCGTGTAGCTTCTTCTATCAGTCTCCGGCGGTTGGCCCGGTTCGCATTCAATGCAGCCTGGTTAGCATTCGCATGAGCCTTCTTTGCGGCCAAATTCGCGTTTGTGTTCGCTTTGCGTTTCCGAAGGGTCGCTTCTGGAACAAACTTGAGTAAGTTGGGGCCATTGTTTTTTGTCGGCAATTTCATACGCAAAAATTGAACCATTTGCCGAGCCTTTAGTTTTTGGACCTTGTTGTAGAGCATCTGAAACTGCCTTAATGCAGTGTTGATTGTGACGGGTTTTTTTTCGGCACGCTTTATTTCGTTCCTCAATATTTGTGCATTGAAATATCTAACGAAATTGGGTGTTACATAGTTATGAATTTCCCTTGATAGATCCTTTGTACGATTATTACCCGGGGGGATAATATATTTTGTAGCTTCTGGATGTTTTTTTGTAAATAAATTCATGTGTGTTTTTCGAATTTGTACTACTTGTCCCCTATCTGGTCTTGTTGCTGTAAGCCACCTAATAGTTCCATTATCATATTTTCCTCCGGTTACTAAACCTTTTAACCAATACCTGGAAACATTCCATTTTTCCCGTTCGTTTTGTACCTTTTCAGCTCTTTCGGCAAGTTTTGCTTTTTCATTGAGAGTCATCCCAACTCTTTTATTTCTCTCATTTTGTTCGTATTTTTTTAGAGTGTTCAAGTACGCTTGGAATAACTGCTCTCGGGTCGTGAACCCGTAGTTTTTCATAAAAGTTGGGTCGAATTTGTAGTTTTTACTTGTATTATTATTCCATACATTTCTGTATTTCACATCTTTTACAAACCTATTAACTTCACGCTTTTTTGCAGCAGCTGTTCTGAGGTTTGGGTAAAGATTCCACATCTTGGCATAATCCATATTTTCGTTGGAAAGTAGTACCATATAAAAGACTGGAGATTTTATTTTATAAAATGGCGTTCAAGACTCTCGTGCTCGACATCGATGGAGTTCTGATCCAAAACAAGGCTCTTTTGAATAAAGTCAAGGACAACTGTGTAAAATATGTTCACAAGAAGCTTCCTGAATGCAAGGACCCTGTTGAGACCAATCGCATGTTGTATCTCGCACACGGTCACACGGCCCGAGGACTCAGTGAAGTCTACAAAGTAAATACCGCTGATTTCAACTATCATGTGTACGACAAGAAGGTGATGAAGCAGTTGCACGACGAAATTTACAGCAAGGAGTTTCAAGAGACGGCGGCACAGATTCACGAACTGACGCACAGGGATTGGAATGTCTGTCTGTTTACGAATTCACCCATCAAGTGGGCGCGACCGGTCGCTTTGGCCATCGGTGACACGGTGAACATCAAGTGTGCAAAGAACGATGTCACGCGGTGCCCGCTCAAGCCGGAGGCGGAAGCATACGCAGGGTTCCCCAACCATCATCTCAAAATCTATGTCGACGACTCGTACAAAAACCTGGGACCGACGCGGTGGCTACCGAATTGGAAACAGGTTTATTTCGGGGAGGATCGACAGGACTGGTGTCCGAGTCTGAACTCGATGTGGGAGGTGCTCTTCTATGTCGAAACAGTCGATCAATGGATTGAGGACAATCACAATGTTTAAAGAAATGAGATTTATAAATACAAATGCTCACTATTCGATGCACTGCTATGCCTGACCCTAAACGCCACATTAAGCTACCTAAGAAAGTCCCTAAAACTCGCCGTTTCGCAGAGACGAAGCGCATGGATGCACTGCGTTCATTTCACGAAGCCCTGAAAAAGGCGGATCAAGACGAGCATGCATTTATCAGGGAATTATTTGACCGGACGAATGACCTGATCAAGCCACTAGACTTTGATCTTGACGAAGAGTAATAAAGAATTCATACATTTGTAATTTAGTATGTCTTCTGTATTTGATTTTTTCAATACACTGATGATTGGTGCAATGTCTGCCACCTTGTATTTTCTGAATCGCGAGATTGTCTCGATCAACGACCGTCTGGAGGCTCTCGAGGATGAGTCGGTCTTTTTAAACGAGTCCGAGTCGGATGACGACCTCGAGGACGAGCCCGAGGAGGAGTCTAAGAAGGAGGAGTAAGCCCAAAAAATCTGCGAATTTCGGTAGCTGTTTTTCCTTTGAGACTATCTGCAACTATTTTTGCTCCATAGTCGAGAAGTTCTTCATAATCAAGATAGTCACACGCTGACAAAAGCGATAACATGTCATCC
>JGI24890J29729_1000568_pt1 | contig 22359 bp, 20 predicted proteins | sample FreactcultureFD7_FD_29729 | JGI IMG/M metagenome (IMG submission 29729)
CTAAATGAGATCAAAAAATATGATGTAAGTATTTGGTTTACAAATGATTACAACGTATCCGGTGAACCAGGGTTCTCCGATAAAACGGTTCACCTTCTGGTTCTCATTTTTGCTGAGATTGTTTGTTATTGATTGATGGGTGGGAAAAGGAAAAAGCCCACAAATCATACGATTTGCGGGCTTCTGTTGATACATAAAAGTATCTAAGTCGGGGTGGCCAGATTCGAACTGACGACCTTCCCGCCCAGGCGGGACGCAATTTAGGTGAGACTTATGTTTTGATCGTGAAGAAATCTTTTAGCACCCCGTTTTTTTATTCTATTTTCTAAGACCATCGCTTCTCCACGAGAATCGACCTGAAATTGCCAAATCACCTCCCAGGGAATACAAGATTTAATAGATTTCGTTTCTCCCTGGTTGTGCTCGCTAATTCGATTCGTTAGATCGGCAGTATGACCCGTGTAAAATTTCTGGCAGGTCTTGCTAAAAAGAATGTAGACTGTGAACATGAAAAAAATTTCAAAAAAAAAAGACTGTCTAATGACAGTCTTAAAGTCGGGGTGGCCAGACGAGAACATCTTTCCGCAAATATCTTTTAATCAATAACTTAAAGAACAATTTCAATCTTGATTCACCTCACAGTTCTCATTTTTATTGAACTGGTTTGAATGGTTTTGATTTACCAATATTTAAAATTACAAGAATTCCGGCTTTGTCTCACTATTCGTATGTTATTTTTTATTCATATTGAAAGGCTAATGTTCCAGAAATCAATGGTGCATTCCCCCGTTAATTAAATGTACGACTGCGAATAGTATTGACACCATAATAAAACCAATTAGTAAGTAAAGGCCCAATGGCTTTTTAGTAGTAGGTCTAAACGTTGGGAGGGTTATGCCAAATTGAATTTTACCCCAAGGCTTATATACAGAGACTGTTGTAATTGCAAGTAAAACAAAAATAGCCGCGCCTGCATCGGCCAGTATCCTTATTCGCAAACTACGCAGTTCCTCGTATGAAAGGTATTTCTGTATTGCTGTTTCTCCTAAGAGGGAAATAGGTTTCATATGTAACAAAAGAACAATTGTCGCAATACCTGTTAAGATTAATTTCACAACGACCCAGTAATGTTTAAACAGTCCCCAAGGGGTGCCTAATGCCTGGATCAATCCTGTTAGTAGAGAAGCAAAGCAAAAGGGAATAATAACAAACCGAGCTATTACTTCCATGGCAATGTATGAAGCGCGAACGACCTGATCGCCACCCAATAAACCAGCGATGGCAAGTGAAAGAAATGCAACCACTGTTCCTATCCATCCGACGGAGAAAGTAATGTGCGTGGTAAGCATCAGCTTACTCAATCTTGGATTCATAGTAGTCATAAGTATATTTTCTTTGATTAAACATTAATTCCTCTTAATTCTAACATCCTACATTTATAGACATTGTGCAGGCTTATTCCAAAGCCGTATCAAGCCCTTCGGAGTTTTTACATTTTCATCATCTTCATTAAAGTTGGGCTTATTCGTAAATATAATTCTCCTGAAAAAGGATTTTTCCCATATATACTATCTAATGATGAATTAGTCGTAAACAAACTTCCTTGTGCACCAATGGCAAAGTTCGTTTTAAGTTGACGAAGTACAGTATAATTAATACCGAACGTAAGCGTGTTTATGTTAAATATAGTAATCGGTACAAACTGCTCAAGTAATAATTCTTGCGCTGATTTATCAATGTTTTCGTACTTACCATAAATGGCCAATCGATCTAATTGGAGATTAGATTCGACGGTAAATGAATTTTCTTTTGTTGCCCCAGCATTATTATAACCCCAAACTAGCGTTGAACTCAGGAAATGATTCTCGCCTCCGAAGGCCATTACGTGAGATATAGAAGCCGTAGTCCTATTGATATTTTCTGTAGGATTCAATTCTTCAGGACTTTTAATAAACCCTCGCGAAACTTGCATGGATAACGTCCTATGGGGGTTTATTGTTAAACGATATGAGTACGAATCAAATCTTGGCTTATCAAAATTGTATCTGTTTTCATTGGGTTCACGTCCAGTGAAAAGTGATCCATCAACTTTGAATAGTTTATACCGGAAACCGAGCGTGGCAACACCATATGTTATGTGTGTTGCGTCTTGCCAATGGTGCCCGATCGTGGCGTCAGGATTATTTAGTGTGGATGTTCGGTGCATAAAAGCAACGGGCCCTAATGCAGGCTCACCCGGATAACCCAAATAAACAAAAGCATCAAAGTCTTTCGTAAAGGACTGGGTATAGGCAATTGACAGTTCCGAGAATAAATCATGAGGATGTTGTCTGTCTACTAAAGGCTGTCCTTTATAGGATTCACCTGTTTGAAATAGAAGTGGATATCCATTTCCGCCAAATATTGCATCCAGTGAAAACATCGTGTTGAAATGAAAAAGTCCCTTAGTCCCAATTCGTCTCTGACCCATCGCCATAAACCAGTTAGGAGCGTCAACTTTACTGCTTCCGCGTATGCCCTTATGACCAATATCCTGATTGTTGTACCGTATTACAATGTTGCCATGAAACATATACATCCATTTTTTAGAATGCACCATATAACCGTACATAGGCGATGCGTCCGGAAGCCATCCCGTTCCCGAACCGTTTCTGTTCATGGGCAAGTTTAGCGAAAACGAATGTGTCATCGGTACGGTGCTTGAATCCATTTTGTGATCCACCTTGTCATTTGCCATCGTCATCTCCTTCATTGGTTCAGAAGTGGAATCCATTTTCATCTGATGATGTTCGTGTTGGGCATACGTGAAGTTACCCCTAAAAAGAAGCGTTATTAGGAGTGGTAGAATAATATATCGCATAGAAAATAGATCACATTAATTGTATAAGAATATTTACCGAAGTCATTACTTTTTTACCGCTAACATGCTAGCATTTATTGCAACTATTACTGTGCTTACGGTCATTAAAACAGCGCCTACTGCAGGACTTAATAAAATGCCTTGCTTAAACAAAACCCCCGCTGCTAACGGAAGTGCCACTACATTATATCCAGTCGCCCACATCAAATTTTGAATCATCTTCCGGTAAGTAGCCTTGCCAAACAATATTAAATTCACAATGTCTTTCGGGTTGCTGTTTACTAAAACTATACCTGCGGTTTCCGCCGCGATATCACTCCCACTGCCAACGGCAATACCAACATCTGCAATTGCTAACGCTGGTGCATCGTTTACTCCATCGCCGGTCATAGCAACAAATTCTCCTTTGCTCTGTAGTTCTTTTATCTTTTCCAATTTCTGATGTGGCAATACTTCAGCAATGAAACTGTCCATGCCTAACGTTTCGCTTACGCTTTTCGCCACTTTACTATTGTCGCCCGTGAGTAAAATGGACTTGATTTTGTTTTGCTTTAACGTTGTAATTGCCTCTAAAGACTCGGGCCGTATTTTATCAGACAAAGCAATGTACCCCGCCAATGCGCTATTTATGATCACAAAAACAATTGTTTCTGTGTCATTGGCTGTGAAATTATTCGGAAGAGGAATATTATTTTCCTTTAAGTATCCGGGACTAACAACCAATACTTTTTTCCGTTCCACAGTAGCCTCAACACCCTTACCGGTGATGGCATTAAAGTTTTCGGTTGTTGGAGTAACGATGGATGTTTCTTTGGCTTTTTGTAAGATGCCGGTTGCAATAGGATGCTCCGATTTCTGCTCCAGCGCAGAGGCCAACCGGATTATCTCATTTTCAGCAAGCCCATTTTGAAGAGAAACCACTTTTGAAACTTCAAATTTCCCAATAGTTAACGTTCCGGTTTTGTCAAATACGATGGTGGTTATTTTTCTAGCATTTTCAAAGGCCGTTCTGTTCTTAATTAATAGACCATTCTTCGCTGATAAGGCTGTCGACTTTGCGACTACTAACGGCACGGCTAGTCCTAACGCATGCGGGCAACAAATAACAATGACGGTAACCATTCTTTCCATGGCGAACGCCAGTGATTGACCTGTTAAGTACCAGTATAAAAACGCAGCAATACCGGTAACCATAGCAATGATCGTTAACCATTTTGCTGCCTGGTCTGCCAGCAACTGGGTTTTTGATTTTGACTTCTGCGCGTCGTCTACCAACTTTATCACCTGTGAGAGATAAGAATCTTTAGCGGCATGAGACACAGTAATTTTAATGGATCCGTTTCCATTAATAGCGCCAGCAATTACTTTATCACCTTTTATTTTTTGAACTGGCGTTGATTCGCCCGTCAACATAGATTCATTTAAGTAACTTTCACCTTCTATCACTATTCCATCCGCTGCAACTTTTTCGCCTGGCTTAACGAGAATTACATCATTCTCTTTAAGTGTATCGGTCTTCACGTCATGAACCATCGTGGGCATAACCATGTGCGCATCAGCGGGCATTAACTGAACTAACAACTCCAATTCCTTTGACGCTCCGGCAACAGATCTCATTTCTATCCAATGTCCTAACAACATAATGAGGATTAGTGTTGCCAGTTCCCAAAAGAAATCCATGCCTTGCAAACCAAACACAATGGCTACGCTATAGATATACGCAACGGTTATGGCAAAGCCAATCAGAAACATCATACCGGGCGTACGCGCTTTTACTTCATCAACCCAACCTTTTAAAAAAGGCCAGCCTCCGTAAAAGAACACTACGGTTGATAATGCAAATAAAATATAAGATGAACCAGTAAACTGCCAATTTACACCCATGAAATGCTGTATCATTGTTGACAACAACATAATAGGAATAGTAAGTATCAGTACGATATAGAACCGCTTTTTAAAATCATCAATCATCATAGCGTGGTGATTGTGACCTTCCATGCCCATAGATGGATTGCCATGTTGCATGGCGCTGTGGTTCATTTGAGAATGATCCATTGAAGGCATTTTAGTGGATGCTTCTGGGTGATGTTGATGGTCCATTTTATTTCTATTTATGAAGCTTATAAAGTATTAAAGTAATTATCCATGGCAGTGTAAAGGCTAGCAGGACCCACTTGAAATCTGAGTTGATCAAAAAGTTTACACCTGACATCAACCCTATTGAAGTCATTCCGGTAATGGCAACAATAATAACAACTCCCCGTGAGCGTTTGCGAAACGATGTAAAAGAAATAAAGACAGTAAGTAGCCCTGTGCTGAAAATATATCCACCCATTACCCAGAAAACCTTTTGCAACCATTTGAAAAGGCCGGGGACGTTCCCTCTCACATTTTGCGATGATGTTCCCATATAATTGAAATCTTCGGGTAGTAATTCAGGTCTAAGAAAAATAAAGTATAAACCTAAGCCCGCAAGAATTAAGCCTGCTAATGAAAGCACAAGTGACGAGTAGGGTCTAGAATTCATACATAGAGTAGTTTGCTCAACACACTTCAAAAATGTATTGAGCAAACAATTTTTAATAGCTATTTATCTTTCTTAACCAATGCCATCCCACATTTACTACACTTTCCTGGCTTGTCAGAAGTTACTTCAGGATGCATTGGGCATGAATAAGCAGCATCCATACTCTTTTTCTCATCCATCACTTTGTTATGATCCATGTGGTTAGTAAGGCAATGAATGGCACAGCTACCGAATTGTTTATAATTTTCGTGGACCTCTGCTACTACATTCCCCTTCTTATCTTTTACCAAACAAGTGCCGTTCATGGGAGCACTTACAATCCAACCTTCATCCGGAGTTTTGGAGTAAGCTGAAACAAAGTTTCCATTCTTTTCCGCCTTCCCAAGTTTCTTTCCTGTTTTCGCATCTACCAAGGAGCCTTCCGCGTCGACATAAGCGACTTTCATTCCCATCTCATCATTAATAACGCCTTCCTTCGTTACCGTTCCAATATGTTTCCCGTCTTTATCGGTAATCTTTCCCGATGCATCTATTTTAGGTGCTTTGTAATTTTGAGCTTGGGAAATGGTCATTGCCATTACTATTGCAAGCATGGTCAATAGGCTGTTTTTTGTTTTCATAGTTTTAAAATTTATTTGGTTATAATTAAATTAATTGATTGTTTCTTTGACGTTTCCACAATGTGGCATGCGTTGACCCATGTATGGATTCCTAATTTCTTTTACGTTACTTAGCCAGTAAGCGCCTTCATTATTCGCAGCCATTGGGCAAAAGTCGTAGTATACGTCCGTGGTATTCGCGGCATAGGCTTTAACCAATGCATACATGCTACCAGTTACCACGGCTAATTCGGTGCGGATTTCTTCAATGTCAATGCCTTCCTCAATGTTCTTAAGCGCCCCCGAAAGTATCGCCTCCTGGCGATGATAGAAATCCATTTGCTCACCCATTAATTTCGACATGTCAAATTTTGCAAGGTCGACTTTGAAAGTCTTTGCTGCGGCTTTGGCACCATCAGCATTGTCTTGGGTCAGTGCTTGGACCATTTCATAATATTTGCCCAGGAGGTTATCAACCTGGCTTTTCACAGAAGCATCGACGTTGTCAAATACTTTTACTTCCGTTATAGGCTGTACGGTAGTTTTTGCATCTGTCGTATTCATTTTAGTATCAGTGTCTTCCTTTGCCTCTTCCATCTTTTTCGGTGAGCAAGAAAATACGAGAATCACCAAGGCTACAACTATGCCAGGAGTAATCAAACTTGATATTTGGTTTTTCATAGTTTATATAGTTTACGTTTTAAAAAAATTGATTGAACACAATAAATAAAAGCGCTCCAATGACGATAGCATATACAAGCCACGTAAAAAGTTTGCGGACACTACCTTTTGGTTTATCATTATCGGTTTTACAACACTCTTTCATCTGCTTAATGATTATGCCCAGCCATTGGATCTCCGCCCTTTTTCAGCACAAGCTCTCCATATAACAAGTAAGCTCCCGTGACCACTACATTTTCACCTTCATTCAGGCCATATCTGATTTCAACATTATCTGAATTATCCAGCCCGGTGAGTACCGTTCTAGGAGAAAACGCTCCGTCTTTAAATACCCACACATGATTTCCTTTTCCATCCCGAATTACAGCGTCAGTAGGGAGCGTGATTACCTTTTTCTCTGTGTCCACGATTATGACGCGAGCCTGCATTCCCGGAAGAAATTGATGTTTGGGATTAGCAAACCCAGCACGAATTGTCATGATCTGGGTACCTTGCCTGAATTCCGGACTCATGAATATGATTTTGGATTTAATCGGTTCATTCTCAAATCCGCTGACCTCTATTTTTACCGAGTCTCCAGGGTAGGCAGAATGCGTTTCATTTGAATACAGTTCTGCTTCCACCCAAAGCTGATCAAGTTTCTCAACTCTAAATAAAGGACTTCCTTCTTCGACATATTGACCCTCAGTCGTTTCAATGCGGGAAATTACCCCCGACGCGGGAGCAACAAAGGTTATTTTCGATTCGGTTAATTTTCGCTTCGCCAGATTTTGGATTTGACCTTTTGTTAAACCAAATAGCAGAAGCTTTTTCTCAGAGCCCTTGAGAAAACTCTCATATCTTTCACCTTGGCCTAGCTCCTCATATTGCCGTAAGGCAAGCAAATACTCCTGCTGAAGTGTGAGTAATTGTTCGCTATAAATTTCATACAAAGGTTCTCCCTGTTTAATTGGTTGGCCAAGTTCCTTGAAAAACAGCTTTTCAATACGTCCCGCAGCCCGGCTACTGATAACATCTGTTTGTTCTTCATTTACCGCAAGCTTACCATTGAGGATTGTAGCACTTCCAATGTCCTGATATCGTGTTAGGGTTGTCGTAATGTTTCCTAACTTGATCTGGCTTTCGCTTAACATAATGGAACCATCGTTGTTACTGGAGGCAGTCATTGGAACCAGTTCCATACCGCAGATTGGACATGTGCCGGGTTTATCCTGAATAACCTGAGGGTGCATGGAGCAGGTGTACTTTTTTAAAATTTCACTTGCGTGATCCTCTTGCTTTTTACAGCTCGTAAAAGCAATGAACGCAATTACAATTAGGGATATTCTTGCTGTTTTCATTGTAATTATTTTGTACTCACTTTAATAAAGCTTTCACTATCGACCATAAACTGTGCGTTATACGCAATACTATCGCTCTCATCAAGGCCGTCCTTTACTTGCAACCATTTACCTGATTGACGACCCACTGAAATTCCCCTTGGTTTTAAAACTCCACGCCTTTTGACGAAAGCAATATTTCTGGTCCCTAAATCGAGCATAGCAGTTGCTGGAATCCACATCAACGTATCGGTGGTTGATGAAAATGTTGCCGTGACCAACTGTCCAGCATGATGTTGATGATGCGGATTAGTCAGGTACATACGCACTTTGGTCAAGTTCTTTCCGGCGTCAAAGAAAGGTTGAATAAAGTCTACCTTAGCTTGCATTGTTGCGTACGAATTATCAATAGTGATCAGCGCAGGGTCATTTAACTTGATGTATGGAACATCTTTTTGATGGAGATCGAATTCAGCCCATAAGTCAACATGACTGACTACCGTGAAAATAGATTGGCCCGCAGTGACATACATCCCTTCTCTAACGTTTAGATCTGTTGAACTAGCCGCCATATTAGCAGTGCTTACATCAGACATAGCGTGCTCCGTAACGTATCCGTCAACAGCACTATAAACTGGAAATGAATAAGACTCATGTTTCGAAGACTCAAGCTTGTTTATCTGATCTGCGGATAATCCAAGTAATTTAAGTCTCTGCCTGGCCGACCCGACGAGTTCTGCATTCCCGGGATCTGATTCAATCAAGTACAATAACTCACGTTGTGCCGTAATCAATTCAGGACTATAAACCTCCATGATTTTCTGATTTTTATGGATAGGCTGAAAATTGTATTTGATATATAATTTTTCGATACGCCCGCCAAAGCGTGCCGCTATTTCTCCAACTTTCCGCGTATTGTGAGTTATCACACCCCTCGCTTCTATTTTTATCTGCATGGCTTTTCGAACTGGTAAGACCGTTTTGATTGAGCTTATCACTAGTGCGTTCGTTGGTTTCAATAAATAGTTTAACCCTTGGGTAATTTTCACTTCTTCACCTGGTCGGGACTTGCGCACGAGATCCATGCCACATATCGGGCATGTGCCAGGGCCATCTTGAACAATTTGTGGATGCATCGAACACGTATATTTCTCAGCGTCCAGGCCGCTATCTTTATTACGTTTACTGCAAGCTGTTGTTAGAAGCACCAAGACCGCAAACAGAAGCAGATTATTTTTCCAATTCCTTTTCATAATTCACAATCATTTCATAGTACTTTTGAACTGTCTCCAAATATTGCATCTGCGTGATATTGAGCGTTTCCCACGCATCAATCACAATCGGCAGTTCTTCTTTGTTTTCTTCGTAAGCAAGCATGAGCGTCTCATAGTTTTTGCGCAAGGCCGGTACAATGCGCTGATCATAATTTTCAATTTGCCTGCTTAATGTGCTGATCTCTGTTACCATGCTGGCGGCCATTCCCTGAACTTCAGTAAGAATAGCAGCCCGTTCGCTTTTCATAGCTTCAATTTCTTTACTCATTCCGCGAATATTCGACTTATACATTTTCGAAGACCAGGGTGCAATGGGAATGGAGACCATGCCCAACAACATAAACTGGTTAGGCATTCCCGCGCCCCGAGCAATCATGTGATTAAAACTAAGATTGAAGTCCGGTTTTGATTGATAACTTTCCATTACCCGGTTGAGCTTCATAGCCTCAATACTCTTATCAATCCTGCGAATGTCACTACGGCCCTCAACAAATGAGGTGGTGTCTATTTCTGCGGGAATAAAATGTTTGGGTAGGTTGACCGTATCAATAGTGAATCGAATGTCATTGGGCACATTCATTAACTGATTTAGCCGAATATTTTTTTGAACAATCAGGTTATCGTTCATCAGGGTCATATTCTCTACTTCATGTAATCGTCCTTCTGCTTTGTAAATGTTTCCCAGTTTACCCTGATTATAAGGGTAACGTAGTTTTGCAATTTTCAATACCAGCCCAATGATATCTCCGTTTTCTTTTAGGACGCTTTTCTTTTTCTCAAGCACCAACCATTGATAGTAAGCTGTTTTCACCTCAGCACGCAACTCATTGAAAACGAACGTTTCACTCGCTTGCTCAATGGCAGCCTTCGATTCCATATATCCTTGATTGGCTCTAAGCTTAGCAGGATTTGTAAACTTCTGTTGAACAGAAAGCATAATCTGACCTTTGCTGCCAGGATCTTCGACTTTCTTATAGGGCACCATCCAGAGCCCCCCACCAACTTCCGGAGCCATCCAGCTTCGTGCTCCCTTGGCATACTCATTCATGGCTTCTGCACGAACCCTGTAATTTTTCAACATTGGATTTCTCTCCCTAACCACGGTAAGAATGCTGTCCAACGAAACGCGCTGCTGTGCCTTGACATTCAAGGCAATCAAGATGCAAGACGCAGTCAATATTATTTTAATGTTTGATTTCATGGATTTCTATTTTTCCGAATTTTCTTAATTCATATTCCTTGGCCATGAGAAAAATTAACGGAGTAACCAGCAGGATGTGTGTGGATGAAGTCAGTACACCGCCGATCATTGGCAATACGATCGGCAGCATTACGTCGCTGCCAACCCCCGTTGCCCACAATACCGGTACAAGTCCGAAAAGAGCTACAGACACGGTCATCAGTTTAGGACGTAAGCGTTTTGCAGCGCCTGCGATAACATATTCACGCAGATCGTCTTTGGTTATCGTTTCGCCGGAATTTCCCTTCAGCGCGATTAACTGTTGCATGGCATCATTGAGATAAATGACCATGACCACGCCGGTTTCTACAGCAATGCCAAACAAGGCGATGAACCCAACGGCTACAGCTACTGAAAGATGAACACCGTAGAAGTAAATGATATAGGCGCCGCCGATAAGGGCAAAGGGGATCGTGATAAGACTGAGAAAAGCTTCGCGAATAGATTTAAAAGCCAGATATAGTGCAACAAATATGATCAACAGGACTATCGGTGCAATTACCATCAGCGTATGCTGGCCCCTGATAAGGTTTTCATATTGACCACTCCATTCAATAAAATAACCATTTGGGAGATTCGTCAACTTGCTATTAATTTTTTGGATAGCCTCCTGAACTGTGCTACCCAAATCTCTATCTCGGACATTGAAAAGCACAGCACCGCGCAACAGCGCGTTATCAGAAGAGATCATTGGTGGGCCATTCTCAAAACGAACATCCGCTACCGATGAAAGCGGCACTGTTCCCGATGACATCGTTTGAATGGGTATTCGCTTGATGCGTTCAATACTACTGCGATAGTCTTGTGGCAAACGAACATTGATTGCAAAGCGCTGTCTACCTTCAATGGTGTTTGTCAACGGTGTTCCACCAATAGCACTTTCAACAATCATGTTCACATCGTCGATCGTGAGGCCAAAGCGTCCGATCTGGTTCCGCTTAATATCAATGACTAAATATTTACCACCTGTAATCGGCTCAACATACAAATCCTTTACGCCCGGAATTCCCGTAAGCAATGTTTTTACTTTTTCTGAAACGGCATAGATCGTATCAAGATTTTGGCCATGTACTTTCACGCCCACGTCCGTACGGATACCGGTCGATAGCATGTTGATACGGTTAATGATGGGCTGCGTCCAACCGTTGACAACACCAGGGATTTGCAGTTTTGCATCCAGTTCATTGATAATATCTTTCTTTGTGATACCAACGCGCCATTCCGACTTGGGCTTGAGCATAATGATTGTCTCGATCATACTAATCGGAGAATTATCAGTAGCCGTGCTGGCTCTTCCTGCTTTTCCTAAAACCTTCTCCACTTCGGGAACCGATTTGATGATCTTATCCTGCACTTGCAGAATCCGTTTTACTTCTGCATTTGAAACATCGGGCAAGGTCACCGGCATAAACAATATGGATTGTTCGTCCAATGGCGGCATAAACTCTGATCCAAGACTCATCAACAATGGAATACTAATGATCAGCGCTAATAGGTTGATACCAATAGTTGTTTTTCTCCATTTCATGCACGTCCGGATGACAGGTTCGTATAGCCTTTCTAGAAAATGTGTGATAGGATTTTCGCGCTCATCCTTGAATTTTCCACGCATGAAGAACGAGATGGTTACCGGTGCCAGCGTAATGACCAGAAAGGCATCTACGATTAGAATAAAAGTTTTCGTATAAGCAAGCGGATGAAATAGTTTGCCCTCCTGGCCGCTTAGTAAAAATACCGGTAAGAATGATGCGATAATAATTACCGTAGAATAAAAGACACCACGGGACACCTGCTTGCAAGATTTTTCAATGATGGCATTGCGTTCTTCGTCGGGAATCTCCACGTAGTCTTTATTCTTTTTATTGAATCTCTTTAGCATGGTTAATTCTTTAGTTGTTTGTTTAATTCCTGTTGTCGAATGGCTAGGTTCCTATAGGAATTCTCAGCCATGATGATACCATTGTCTACGATAACACCAATCGCCAGGGCAATGCCTGTGAGAGACATGATATTGGAAGAAATATGGAAGGCATTCAATATGATGAAGCTTGTGGCGATCGTGATCGGAATCTGAATAATAATACTGATTGCACTGCGCCAATGGAGAAGAAACAGAATTACCACGAGCGACACGACAATCATTTCCTCAATCAATGTTTGCTTGATTGAGGATACCGATTCCTCAATCAAGCCACTTCGATCATAAACAATATTGAACTTCATACCCTGCGGCATTCCTTTCGCTACTTCATCCATCTTAGCTTTAACACGATTGATCACTTCGTCCGCGTTCTCTCCATAGCGCATGACGATGATGCCGCCGACGGCTTCACCTTCCCCATTGAGATCGAAAATCCCGAGACGGGTTTCGCCAGTCATTTGTACGGTCGCAATGTCTTTTACCTGGATTGGAATGGTATTGACCGTCTTGACTGGGATATTCTCAATATCTTCTATCGATTTCAAATAACCAGTGGTTTTAATGATGTAACCGATACCACTGAGTTCAAACTTTCTCCCACCGGCTTCATTATTATTGCTGCGCACGGACTGAATTATTTCAGGAATAGACAGTCCATAATATGAAAGTTTATTAGGATCAACGGTAACTTGATATTGTTTTTCAAAACCTCCAAACGAAGCCACCTCACTTACACCGGGAACATTTTGTAAGGCAAACTTTACATACCAATCCTGGATGGCTCGTTGTTCGCCTAAGTCCATGCCGGATGCATCAAGGGTGTACCATAATATATGGCCAACGCCCGTGCCGTCTGGGCCAAGCGTTGGGGTGACACCGGAAGGAAGCAAGTTGCCTGCCGAGCTAAGCCGTTCCAATACGCGTTGACGTGCCCAATAAATTTCAACGTCGTCATTGAAGATGATGTAGATGAAACTCATTCCAAACATGGAGGCGCCGCGCACATACTTAACATTCGGAAGGCCTTGCAAGTTAGTTACCAACGGATAGGTCACCTGATCCTCCATGATTTGAGGACTCCGGCCCATCCATTCAGTGAAAACGATGACCTGATTTTCGGAAAGATCAGGAATAGCATCGATCTTATTTATTTGAACTGAATAGACCCCCCAGGCAAACAGACCAGCGGCTACAAGCAATACTAAAAATCTATTGCGTAAAGAGAAAGAAATTAAGCCTTCAATCATGACGTAAATAACTAGTAGAAAATAGGAGAATTACATCGCTAGAAACAAAGCGATAGCCGAGGAAGAAAAGTCCTCAAAAAGGAATGTAATAGACTAAATTAGGAAAACCTGGTGATCAATAGTGAGATCGGAAAACGGCAAAGGAGGATCGTAATTAAAATAGCTGACGCGCACTAGTGGCGCTGCAGGAATTAAATCGGTAAGAAGCACAGTCGATGAAGCAATAGCAACGGCTAATGGAGCTGATAAGTGAATATCTAAAATTGTGCTTTTAAAATCCTTTCCTTCGTGAACCAGTGTTTGGTCTTCACAGCACGCCTGCTTCATTTGCTTATGACAGGGGGGAACGCTTTGTTCCATCTCGCAAGTTTCCGCCTTGGAAAATAAAGCAACATCCTGAACCTTACCCATGCATACGTGAATACCAATCATGAAGCTGCTAGATGAAGCTAACACCAAAACGGCAAGTGCAAACGATGATATGGTTTTAATTACCTTCATGTAGGTAGTTCAAATATAACGCAATACCTCAATAAAAGATCTGATTGGTAGTAAAATTCCGCATAAAATAGCGGGGAGGCGACATTCTCTGAGAAAAAATGATGCTTTTGAGTTCAACGATGTAGCCGAAACAAGCTGCGTCAAGATGGCTTGGCTGACAAACTGGGTCTAACAAAAATCACCTCAAGCGCATCAAATTTTTTCTGCCTTAAACCCCGCTTTCTCAACAGCAGAAATTACTTTGCTCTCGTTGGACTCGCCAACCACCGATAGTATTTTCGAAGGGTTATTGGTATCAACTTCCCAATTATTCTCCCCTAAAACTTCATTCAAGAACGGTGTCACTTTAGCAATACAACCGGAACATTTTATGTTACTCTTGAATTTGATTGCTTCTACATTATTTGTGTTCATATAATTTGCTTTAAACGTATAGTTAAATAAACGTATTGGGCAGGCTGTTGTCTTTACATAATTGCACGAAAGATTTACAAAATTTCCTAGATCCTTGCCGTGCGTAACCTTAAACTATTAGCCACTACACTCACGGAACTAAGTGCCATGGCCGCCCCGGCGATCATAGGATTTAGCAGAAAACCATTGACCGGGTAAAGAATGCCAGCGGCTAGCGGTATGCCAATAACATTATAAATGAATGCCCAGAACAGGTTCTGACGAATTCCACGCACGGTTTTGGAAGAGAGGTTAAGGGCTTTTGGGATAGATTGTAAATCAGAGGTGATCAAGGTCATTTTCGCTACGTCCATAGCGATATCAGAACCTTTTCCCATGGCAATACTGACGTCAGCTTGTGCGAGGGCCTGTGAGTCGTTGATTCCATCACCAACCATAGCAACGACCTTTCCTTGCGTTTGTAACAATTTGACAAAAGCAGCTTTATCGGATGGCATAACTTCTGAACGATAATGTTTCAAGCCAACCTGCTTGGCAACAGCTTTTGCCGTCTGTTCATTGTCACCTGTTAGCATGTAAACTTCAATACCTCGTTGGTGTAACGTACTGATGGCCGCTTTAGAAGTTTTCTTAACCTTATCAGCGATAGCAACGATGGCCAGAACCATATCCCGATTGGTGAAATAAATCACCGTCTTAGCCTCGGACTGCATTCGCAAGGCAAGTTCCCGGGTTTCATTACTTATTGATATGTGATTTTCTTCCATCAATCTCTTGTTTCCAACAAAATAATCTTCATTCTCTATTCGGGCTTTTACACCTCGTCCGGTGAGGCTTTCAAAATCATGAACTGCTAATGTTTCTATACCCTCTGTTTTTAGTTTACTAACGATGGCGTCGGCCAGCGGATGTTCTGATTTAGATTCAATGGAATAGAGAATTTGATGTAACCTCATATCATTTTCCTCCTTCCAGATGAGATCTGTTACAACCGGTTTGCCTTCGGTAATGGTTCCCGTTTTATCCAGAATAACAGTATTCACGTTGTGGGCCAACTCTAAACTTTCTGCATCTTTTATTAAGATATTATTTTCAGCCCCCTTACCAACACCTACCATGATGGCAGTCGGGGTAGCCAGCCCGAGCGCGCAGGGACATGCAATGACCAAAACAGTGACTGACGTTAGCAGCGCATGTGTAAAAGCATTCTCACCGCCAAGGATCATCCATAGTATAAACGTCAGTATTGAAATAATTAATACGGTTGGTACAAAGACGCCAGCAATTTTATCAACCAGTTTCTGAACGGGTGCCTTGCTACCTTGTGCGTCCTGAACCATTTTAATAATCTGAGCAAGAATAGTATCGCTACCAACTTTAAGCGCCTCAAACTGAAAACTACCTTTTTGATTAATGGTCCCAGCAAATACCTTATCACCGAATATTTTTTCAACCGGTACGGGTTCCCCGGAGATCATGCTCTCATCTACAAACGATGTTCCGGAACTTACCGATCCATCTACGGGTATTTTCTCTCCAGGCCTAACGATAATAATGTTCCCCACCCGAACAGATGAAATTGATTGCTCCTTTTCTGAACCATCAACTGCGATGACTCTTACCGTTTTGGGTTGCAGTCCCATTAATTTCCTAATCGCTGACGATGTATTGGATTTTGCTTTTTCTTCCAGCAACTTTCCTAGTGAAATGAAGGCAATCACAACGGCTGCTGCTTCATAATAAACATGAGGGTGAACACCCCTGGCATTCCAAAACTGTGGAAAGAACGTGTTGAAAAAACTAAAGACAAATGCGATACCCGTTGAGAGAGCAACTAAGGTGTCCATGTTAGCCTTCCCAAATTTGGCTTGTTTCCAGGCGTTGACGAAAAAACTTCTGCCAAAATAAAATACCACCGGACCGGAAAGAACCATTGATATATAATTCCCATAGGGTAAATCCATAAAGAGCATACCTATAATGACAACAGGGGCTGCAAGTATTAAGGACCAGACCGTGCGCTGCCTTATTTGATCAAAGTACTTTCGTTGAGCTTCTTCTTTGACGGCTTGCGGATCGTCGACGTCTACCACCAAGTCATATCCGATAGCCCGAACGGCATTCTGCAAATCGGAAGGTTTGACAATGTATTCGTTGTACTCAACCCATGCTGACTGATTTGCAAAGTTTACGCCTGCATCCTTAACTCCTTGGGTTGCCTTTAGCATGGATTCAACACTAACCGCACAGGCTGCACAGGTCATTTCCAAGACCGGAAAGCTATTGCGTATAAATCTTCCGTTCTTATTATCATCGATCGTGACTGTTTTAACTACCATATTCTTGCCTATAAGCTATAGTGCAAGTATACTCGTCTCTTGACTGTTATGTTTTATATAATTTAGGTTTTGATTTACAGAATTCACTTCAGTAGACCTTGGTAAACCTATTTCACGATTTTTATCCAATAGAATGGCTGCGTCGAATAATTTAAAAATCGAGTCAAACGATTAAGCAAAGAAAATGGGTTAAAAATTATTTTATATTTGAATTCCTTCAATTCATTAATCGAGTGATAAAAGTAAAATGAACTTACGTCCCCACAGCCCTAGATTTTGCAGATACAATCTGCTCCTTTCTTTAGCTGCCATTATTGAATTCGGTCTATAAAAAGGACTGTCAATAATATGTACAGATCAACCATAGCAAAAGGTTTGAAGTAAAATCACTTAGATCACACCTAACTGTTGGTATGATTTTTTCACGTAAGACAAATGATACCTTCTTCAAGGTTACCATTTCTTATTTTGTTATCTACGTTATTTAAAATCCATTACCTATGAAAAATCACCTTGATAACCACAAACACATAGATTTGATCAAAATCCTCAATGACTGTGTTGCTGCGTGTGAAACATGTTCTGCCTCCTGCTTACAGGAAACCGATCCAATGGTTAAATGCATCGAACTTGACCGTGACTGTGCCGATATTTGCGCTCTTGGGGCAAGGCTTCTACAAAGGGATTCTAAAATTTCTCATAGCTACCTCGTTATGTGCGAAGAAGCGTGTAGAAACTGCGCGGAGGAATGTGCTAAACATGACCAAGATCACTGCAGGACTTGCGCAGAAGCATGTGAACGTTGTGCAGAGGCATGTCATGCCCACCATGGCAGTATTGCTTTAAAATAGAATTATTCGGCAGCATAAAACCAGAAATACCTAGACAAATTTTCAAAGAAATCTTTTGACGAATTTAATGAGGTGATTAAATGGCGGTGAATTTCAATTAATTAAGACTATCCAATGGTTTACGACTTTGGTCAATCTGCCTCATTTTCTTTAGTTGAGAAGTAGTTAGCCCTGTAATATTTTTGAACTGACTTGAAAGGTGTGCAACGCTGCTATAACCTAGTTTATTTGCTATCTCACTTAAAGTAAGTTCGTCGTAAAACAGCAACTCCTTAACTCGCTCAATCTTTTGCCTGATGATATATTGCTCAAGTGTTATTCCTTCGACGGCCGAAAACAAATTGCTCAAGTAGTTGTATTCGTAACAAAGTTCTTCTGACAAAATCGATGACCAATTAAATTTACGGTCAATGCTATCTGAATAGTGGACCATCTGAATTACTTTATTTTTGATCGACTCAATGAGCCTGGCTTTTCTATCATCAATCCGTTCAAATCCCAGATTTACTAAGGCTGAATCAAGTTGTTTCTGAAAATCAGTGGATAAATCGTTTTCTGTTATTGATACCTCACCTAATGATATCTTTTCAGGATGTAGACCTAAGTTCACGAATACTTGTTTAACAACCAGTATGCAGCGGTTGCAAACCATGTTCTTGATATGGAGCGTTGTCATTTAATTGCAGTGTAAAGTTGCAAATCGGAAAACATTAAACTTTTATACACTCCCTGGTGAGATTTATATTTAACCTTTATCAAGTTGCAGCGGTCACGGCAAAATATAACCTTTAAATGGTTATCATAGCGCTTTGATAGAGGTATCCGGTTAAATAAAGAAAAGTGATGGCTATCAGGAAATAAACTACCAATTTCTTAACCTTACTTTTTGTATTTACTTTGTTGCACATACTGTTTATACAATAATGAAAAGATATAAGTTCAGCCAGCGTAATGAAATGCTTTACAAAAACTTAAACTACAATGTTGCATTATGTTCAATAAAATTTCAATCTTTAAATCCGAATTTCACTTAATTCGATGACTAGCTAGAGAAAGGCGCCCGTATAGCCACTTCCATTCATAAGCATCAAAGCAATATTTACCGAAGATCTCTTCGATAGACCGCTGTATTGCTCATTAATTATGCTTTGATAGCAGGATGTCAGCCTCTTATCTCTTTCCTTAGGTATTTTCGCTCTGCAAAGCCTAGCTTTGAAAGGCGATTCAAATTTTTCTTTCCTTTTGGTCGTGGATCCGATATTAAACGATTATAAAAATGCGCTGGATACATGAAATCAGGGTACTAGAATGACTACGATTTAGCATTTTTTCTTCGATGGCCACCAAAAGAATAGCCAAGGGACAAACTTAAGCTTTTGTTGTAAACTTTCTGTTCTGGGGGCGGCGGGCCTGAAGGATTCGTAACGATACTAGCTATGTCCTCAAATAAAGGTATAAAGCCACGTGTATAGTGTCCGCTAATGGTGATGCCGCTCTTGAATTCATATTCTAGCCCGATCACAATCCCGACATCTAATTTTCGCCTATAGATCGCATTCTGGTGAGGTAATCCAAAAATAGACGTATTGGATTGCATCGTGCCCAAACTGTCTTTTTGTTGAATGCTGGAACTTAGAAGTGTACTTACATAGGGACCTGCAAACACCTGAAATCCTCTGAAATGAAAAGTTGGTGAAAGAGGATAAACATCGATGTATTGACTTTTAAAGTTGGAGTTGTATTGTTGATTCCACTTATCCGCTACCCGCAGTACTGCTCCTTTCTGGATCGTTAGTACTTCTGATTTAATCCAAAAATATCTTCCGATTTTCGAATTGACAAACAGCCCCACATGAAAGCCATGTAGTAATGCTGCGCTTCCGTTATTAGAAAGCTGGGATACGTCTTTTCCCCACACATTGGCGGATGTAAAACCAGCTTTAATTCCGATGCGTGTTTCACCCTGTGCGTGGACTAGAACGGTGCTAGCAACAAGAACAAAAACCAGTAAAAAGTTACTTTTCATTCGGTTAAAAATTAATATCCCAGATTCCTGCGGCGCGTTCCAGTTCAACTAGTGCGGCGGCATAATTGTATAATGCATCTAAATAGTTTAGTTGAATTTCATTGTTTGTTCTTTGTGCAATCAAAACCTCAAGCAGAAGGCTCTGTCCTCGCTGATAGCTGTAAGTCCTACCGTTTAGGACAAACTTTGCTTCCGACAACAATTGAGTTCGGAATTGTTTTACCTGCTTTCCAGCAGCCACATAATTAAAAAATGCCTGGGTTACTTCAGTTTGAACCTGTAATTCTGCTTGTCGATACAAAACGTCAGCCTGCGCAATATTGTAATTGGCAATTTTTAAATCGCCTTTATAATTGTTAGAAAACTTCAAGGGAACGGAGAGCGCACCCGAAACCTGTGTAAAGGACGGAGTCGGCGCAAAATAACTCGTTGAGGTTGCAGTATTGTTAACGCCTATCGTGATCCCCAGGTCTATTACACGATTTGCCTTCACAAGGTTCAAATTACTTTCCGCCACATTCTTATTTTTCATCGCGGCCAATAAATCAGCTCTGTTGTTTTCCGCAGTAACAAGCAATTCCTCCAATTCAAAACTGCGATACAGCGAATCAGGCCTTCCGATCGGGACAAATAAGGTATCCCCTGGCCGTTTGCCAAGGAGAAAACCCAGGTTAGCTAAAGACACCTTCCATTCCATTTCGGCCCGATACGTCTCATTTAGTAGTGAGATGGCTTCGACCCGGCTTTGCCTTGCGTCAATCTCCGTAACAGCACCAGCCTTGAAACGAATACTGTCCAACCTGGCTAGGTGGTTAATGCTTTTGTAGGAACCTAGTTTAACATCGAAAATGCTTTTGAATTTAATGGCATCCAAATATGCCAGTGTGGCATCTGCTCTTAAGTTCTTAAAGAAATTCACGAGTAATGCTTGATGCAACTGGACATCATTCGTGGCCAAATCAATCCTTGCTTTTCTTTTCCCTCCAAGTTCAATTGTACCCGTCGCATTCACGATATATCCATAGCCCAATGCCAATCGTTTCTGGTTTGTATTGAAATATCCAAAATATAACTGAGGGTTAGGAAAAATTTTCGCATTTTCAATACTTGCTTCAGCGATGCTCACAGTAAATTTCTCAGCCGCAAGTTGTAAATTGTTCTTTCCCACGATTGCAAGAAAGTCGGAGTATATCAACGCGTGCTTATTGAAGGTTGTATCAATCTGGGCATGCGCTGGACATTCCATTAATATTACAACTATCAATATGCTGACCAATTGAGTTAAGTTCATGACCAGGTCTTGCTTATTTAAACATTTAAAAGAAACCATTTCCCTTTTTCGTTTTTTTGTTTCCGATTAGCAAATGAAAATACCCCAATGCAAACCTGTTAAAAAAATATCAGGTTGAAAAAATAAGGCTTTAAATTTGGGGTAGCGGATAGATTCCATTATAAGCAGTAACGATGTTTGCCGCTTGATAAAAATTATTATTTCATTCTTGTTATGCATAAGACTATAAAGTCGATCTCGTCGACACTAAACATTGATATGAGTGGTACACCTTTGGCCTGCGACTGCACACACATCCCTGATCAAAAAGTCATCCGTCCCGTTTTCGCTTGGTATTTTTATCGTAGACCATCAAACATCTTATCCAAACGGGCAATGTTGCGTGTATTTACTTTAGACGGCAAAGATACGTAATAAAACCTTTACAATGGTTCGCTAAAATTCAGTAATAATGTCCAATCGTAATAAGTGTCGAGACTTGTACTGAATCCTAGTCCATATTTTAGGTATAATTATTCGTCGAAAATGCGTCCTCTGGGTTAAGACATGATTGACTGCGTCCAAACGTCACAGAGGATAAAAACCACGGATCACTTCAAATCAAACTTGAAACTCGCGCAAGAAGCAGTGATTTGATCCCCGGATTTCTTGTAAAGAGCCTCACTTGCAAAGCATCTGATAAAATATAAATTCCCCTTTCGCGCAATTCCAAAGTTCAAAATGCGCGCGTACTGATTGTCACTAAGTGCAATCACGAGTTCGACCACGAAAGCATTGGCCTTATTTAAGATGGTAGGTTGACTCCTAATAAGCTGAAAATATTTTGACGTATTTTTAGCCATTTTGATATCTTCTTCCATCATGTGTTGGAGCATCCGTGCTGGGGTATTTTTAATGACAATGACGTTTATCTCTCCATAATCACTCGACCTCTTACTACTCGAAGAATTAGCTGCTTTAATTTTACTGCTGTCACCACTTCCATCGCTAATTGACCAATTCTTAGGAAAGGTTATTGAATAATTATACACCTCATTTTTGAATCTGTTAGATTGCCCGTTCGAGACCAGCGGGCATACCAATGCCAGGAATGAAAATGCAGCGAGGGTTAGCGTCGTAAGGTAAGGTTTTATAGGCTGCTTATGATTGCTCATTAGAATTAGGTCAACTCTTGTTTTTCGTAACAGCGGTACCCACATTAATCCAATTAAGATAATGGAAGCGACGACTCGCCAAAAAGTTGTTCTAGGGCTGAGGCATGTGATATGA
>JGI24890J29729_1000570_pt1 | contig 22155 bp, 44 predicted proteins | sample FreactcultureFD7_FD_29729 | JGI IMG/M metagenome (IMG submission 29729)
GCAATGGATTCTAGCCACTCTTGCATACGCTCAGAGTTAGCATCGACAAAGTTAGCAAACGCCTCACGAGCCTTTGCAGTAGCCTTGTTGGGCGTTCCTTTAGGCCTTCCAGCTCTATTTAGGTTGCCTTCTACAGATTTCGATACTTTATTTTCCATACATTCTCAAGTAATTGATTTGTAAGGGTTTAATTCTACACCAATTTATCCAACAATATCAGGGTCGTGGTTCTTGTTCATAGCATCCATTAAAGCCTGTTTACGCTTCATGCGTTGGTTAGCTTTCTTGTTAAGGATGCCACTCTCATCTAGCTCTAATGGAGGATTATGCTCTTGACGCTTCTTTAGTTGCTTTTCCAGCGTTGATTCTTTGTGCGGCCTAAGCATAGCGTTTTCTGGGGGGTAGCTTCTGGTCATGTGTTTCATTAATCTTTTTCCTTGACATACTTGTCGTAAGTAGCTTCTAGCTTTGACTTGCGGCTACCTTTGGCATATTCACGCTCAGTATTTAAAGCAATAGCCACCGCTTGTTTGCGTGGTTTGCCAGCTTTTTCTTCGGCTTTGATGTTTTTACCTACGCTTTGGGCTGACCCAGATTTATCGAGTGGCATGGCTATTCCTATTTAAGGTATTTGAGTTTGTAGATGGTAGAGTCAATAAGCTGCTGGATTTCGGCAACAATGTTGATTAGTTCTTGCTTTTGCGGCAAATCTGCGTTGGCTTCTGCCACGAAATTCTTTAATGATTCCAAGTACTTGAGTGGTTCTTTGGGCTGGTGATAGACACTTGGAAAGTCTTTAATCTGCTCATAGCAACCCATATAGGCTTCTACATAGTCATCTACAAGCTCAATGATTTCATCATAGTAGTTGCCCAGAGCTTTATGCTGTGAGTAAGAGTTTGTTGCCCAATGAAAGAAATGAGTGTTAGTGCTGCTATGCAACAAAGTAGCGGCAAACATAGCGACATTTTTAGTTTCTTGCATAGGACACCTTTAAAGTTCATATAATTTTAGCACTTCTATAGCTTCTTGCACGGAATTTACCCTATGCAATGGGCCACCCCTCCAGTTAGCAAAAAGGGTTATTTGTTGGGGAGTTAGCTTTTTATGCTCCCCATCTTTAACTTCCATTAAAATAGTATTATCTTCGTAGCACACCATAAGGTCAGGGATTCCTCCACCGACTGTATGCAGATGGAAAACATCAGCGCCATAATCTCGTAGCGCTTTTACAACATCCTTCTGATTTTTATCAACTTTTTTTAAATAAGACATAATTCTATGTTAGTGTTTATCAACTTATAGTATAAGGGGAAACAAATGGCTGGTTATCATTTAACTGATGAGCAATGGATAGAGTCTTGGAATAAGATTGGTAGTCCTGGCGAGTTTTCCAAAGTCAATGGTATAGCAATCAGAAATGTTATGGCTAGGCGTAGGTCTATAGAAGGCAGGCTTGGTATCAAATTAGATACATTTAATAGCCAAAACCCTGCTTATGTAAAGAAAACACAACAGACCCCTGGCAATGTACGCAGAGGCATGGAAATAGAAAAAGGGCGAGTGATAGTCTTTTCTGACGCACACTTTTGGCCTGACGAAACTACTACAGCCTATAAAGCGCTGATAGAAATGATTAAAGAGTTCAAGCCAACTGCGGTGATATGCAATGGCGATGCCCTAGACGGTGCTTCTATTAGTCGTTTTCCACGCACCGATTGGAATAAGCTGCCAACAATGAAAGAAGAGTTAGAAGCCTGTCAGCATTACTTGGGCGAAATTGAGGCGGCTGCTGTAGGTGCTAAATTGTTTTTTCCTATGGGTAATCATGACCAGCGCTTAGAAGCAAACATTGTGGCTAACTTACCTTCATTTGAGGGTATACCTGGTACAAGTCTTAAAGACTATTTCCCTATGTGGTTGCCATGTTGGAGTGTTTGGCTCAATGAAGATACCTGCGTTAAGCATCGTTGGAAAGGTGGTTGGACTGGCGGCAGAAACAACGCTGTTAATTCAGGGGTCAATATGATTACAGGTCATACCCATGTACTTAGTGCTATACCCTTTAATGACTACAACGGTACACGCTGGGGCGTTCAGACAGGCACACTAGCTGACCCTAATGGACAACAGTTCAGCTACACAGAGGACACACCTAAAGACTGGAATAGTGGCTTTGTAATGCTTTCATTTGAGCGCAGCAAATTGCTTCAACCTGAAATGATTAGAGTTTGGGGCGAGGATGAAGTTGAGTTTCGTGGAAAGATTCATGCAGTATGAAATTAACTCCATTTATCCTAGAAAATTTATATCTTTGCATGGCTGCTTGTCATCCAATGCGTAATTGGGACTTGCCTGCGCCTGAACTTATACAGTTTAAGGTGACTAGAGAATCAGATGCTATGGCTACCTACCGCTATGATGAAACGCTAGAAAAGCCTCATATCATCACAATTAGTCGATTGCGTAACGAGCATTTTGATACCGTTCAACGCTCATTAGCCCACGAAATATGTCACATGAGTTTTTGGAAAACAGATTACTGGGACAAACACGGCAAAGCGTTCAAAATTCGCACTCGTCAAATTGCAAGGGAATTTGGTTGGGACAGCTTAGAATTGTAGGCTTATCCATACTGCAAGCACAGGCAGCAATATAACTAATACGCCAAAAGCAAGCAATATGTCATTCACTCATTGACCTTTCCAAGTCTTTGATTGACTCGCTCCAACAACTCCTCCTCGGTAACGCCCCATTTATTTGCAAAACCTTTGTGACCCAATCCGTGAACACCAGAGTTTCCACGATGGTGTTCTGGGCAAAGTGGGATGCAAGGGGATGCAGACCGTTTACCTCCATACCTGCGGATATGATGGAGTTCTGACGGAGTGCCTTCAAACCCAAGGATGGTGGAACAGAGAATACATCCGAGTTCGGCAATCTTGTTAAGAGCGTTCTTTTCATCTTTAGTCATCTATTAGGTCGTACCACAATTTATAAAATTGCTTAAACTCTTTAAAGTCTTTACCTTTTTTAAAGGGTTTACCCTTATTATCAAGCAACCAGTAATGGTCAAGATTAACACCATTGTCAGTATCACCCACCATAATAATGACTGAAAATTTAGGTGTTTTAGCTAATGCTTGCAACATAAGTTGTTGGCCTAAACTCACTTCTTCGCCTGGGCGTTTCCATTCCATCACTAAAAAGTAACCTTTGCGCTCTGCTATACCATCTAAATCGCATGGTACAAAGTTAGGGTTTGATTCAATAATGCCTTTGAAATCCCCATAGTCTTTGTGTGTAGCATACACATTACGCATTATTTGAGCCATTGTTGCTTTACCTGGGCATAAGTAGAAAATTCTAACTTGATGGTTTCTTCTGCTAAGTCATGGGCTATTAGCGTAGCTTTTTCATATTGTTTTTTAAGCGTAGCGTTGTGGTAACAGCGTAATAACTTTTGTATACGCAAATAGTTTTCAGAATAGTCTTGGCTCATTTTGTCATCCTGTCAATGTTTCGGTTGCTTGCTTCTTGGCTGCGCCATGCTTCAAAACGCATTTTGGCAGCTTCTAATTGCCAGCGTAGGCTTTCTGCTTCTTCTGTCGCCAATCCAATGGCTTCACATAATTCTTGGTAAGACTGCGATTTATACGCATCCATCTCTTTCCCCCCAATCGTATGCGCCTCTGACTTAGACATTTCAATAGCTTTAAGACTGTGTCGAAACGCTTCGAACTGAGCGAGTTCACCTTTCGCTTTTGCGTATAAGGGCGCTGTCTTGAAGATGAAGTCAATAGCATCATTTGGGTCATAATCTTTCATAGTTTACCCCATTGGTTTGCCATAGCATCAGCAATTCCTTGGAATGTTTTGTTACGCATTTTTTCTCTTTCTTTTGGCGGCAAACAACTACTGTCGTAATACCATTGGCTCATGCGTTTACCGCTTTTAGCTACCCAAATTGCGCCTTTATNTACTACATTTGTAGGCTGTAATGGTGGCAAATTTTTAAGCCATAAACAAGTAGCTTTGGTTACGCTATGACCATATTCCCAAGGTTGAATAATTTGCTCTGGTTTGCGCCATTTACTACTCATAATTCCTATTGGGTTTTCAATGGCATAGCGTGGTATGTTTGAATTAACTAATGCCATAAAAAAATCAATACCTTGCTGTTGTCTGCCGTCTGCTTGTTTTTTAGCAAAATGCCTAGCGCCACTAACCGCTAAATGTGTGCATGGTGGATGTGCAATCATTAAATCCCAACCAGCGCCAATGATGTCCATAACATCACCTTTGTAGTGTGGCCCTGGTATATCACAAGGTTCTAAATCACAACTCATGGCCTCATGCCCCCCCCTAATGAAGGCATCACGCACAGCACCACTAAATTCACAAGCTACTAATACTTTCATTTAAGGTTCATCCACAAACCAATTTGGGCGGCAGCATAACCTAACCAAATCAAAGCGTTAGAAGTTGAGCCTTTAAAGTATTGTGCTAGGCCGACTACTAAATACCCAAGCCCTGTTGCTGCGACAATGTATTTTTCAATATCCATTTTCCCCATTCTCCCCTGTTTCCTAATTCGTATTGCGTATAAAAATCACGCAAAAGTTGTTCGTCAAAATTATGTTTGCTGATGTAAAGTCTAAATTTGTTAATGCCCCATTCTTTACGCCATTTACAAAGTTGTCTTACACCGCACTCATGTTTAGCTTGCTCATACATTTCTTTTTAAGGCTTTCGTAAGAATCATAGCCAGTACCTAAGACTCCAAGCTCTCTTGCTTTTGCCTCAATACCTTCGTTGCTAAACATCCACTTTTTGTCAATTTTTTCTTTCTTGGGTTCAATTACTAATTCATCTTCCCAGCGTTCTTGGTTTAGCCATGAACTTGCGTGTGGTATGTACTCTAACTCGGTTTCTTTTGCGCTCCAGTATTGGCAATGTGTGTCAATAGCTTTTGCAGCCATAAGTTGCTGCTCTGCGGACAATTTTGCCCAGGCTTTTCTTGCAGCTGCTTTAGCAATTTTTCGTGGATATAAAGACCAGAATTCATCAAACATTCTCCTATAACTCTTTCATATTAAAGTATGTAATATAAATTTTTCAAGTTTAGCTATTCTTGCTAACGCATTTGAAAGCTCTTGTTGATATTTTGTTGCTTCAATAGAATCTTCCAAATTTGGTCGGTTAAAAAGAATTTCTGAACCAGGTGCACAATATTGCCCACTAACCCAATCTTGGTATTCCCATTTTTTGTTGTCATCACAAAAATATCTAATTGCTACTGGTCTTGGAGTCATTTTTTTGTTCCATTAATTGATTTATAATAATCCTATCTAATGCAGTGAATTCAAAAGAATCACCGTAAACTTCACGCACATTTATTGGTGGCTGTAAATACCAAGCCATCCATTTTTTTACTTGTTGTTTTTCAGTCATTTTTGTGCCTTTCTTAGTATTGCTCTAGCAAAGTCAAAATAACTTCTTCTTTTTAAATTTTCTTTAAATTCATTTTTTTTATTAAAAACTTTTTTATAAATTTCAAGCATTTCCTCATCTGTTAATTTTTTATACTTATAGGTATCAATTTGATTGCCGTTTTGTAACTTATAGGTATTAACCTTTTTAGCATCCTCTTCATTCATTTTTTTGCAATATTCTTGATGCCATTCAATAATTCCTTCTTCGTTCAATATTGCTCGCTTATATTTATCAGCAAAATCAAGAATGTCAATAGCAAGGATTTCACCACTCCAATAATCCCATAAACATAAAATTTCATCATTAGTTAAAGTTTTTACAGGGCTAATCCATTTGGAAAAATCTACAAAAGAATCACAAACTAATTCAGCACCACCTTCAATGGTTTTGCCTACTGCGTTGTTATACGGCTCTTTTAATTCAAGACTGCGTTCTGCGTAAACTTTTTTAAACGCTAAATCAATAATTTTTCTATCTTGCTCTTTTACTAACTTATGCAAAGCATCTAATTCTAATTTTTGTTGTTTAACAATGCTTTCAACAAGGTCAAATTGACGCAACATATTTGATGCCTTGGTCATTGTTTTTGAACCAACAGCAGCAATATTAACTTCATCTATCCAATCAGCTAGTTCATTTGCGGTCATTGTAAAACCCTCGGACTGCTTGGTGTTGATGGGCTAAGTGGTACTGTGTAGCCTGTATTACCAACAACACTTTGTGTATAACCATTTGGTGTCGTGATTACGACTTGGTTAGGATATATTGTAGCAGTCTGAGTTGTGTAACCTTGTGGGTTTACAAATTGTGCTGTGTTGCCGTTTATTTGTACTGTGCCTTGGTTGTAACCTCTAGCATCAGTTACTNNATAAGTTTGCGCTTTAGCAGGTATGCCGTAAACAAACATAGCTGCAAATAAAGCGCCTAATAAACAAGCACCTAAAATATCTTTCATTTAATTCCCCTTAAATGTCACTCGATATTGAGTAAATGTAGTTTGCCCTAATAGTCTTTAAAGAGTCTATTAGTATTTATCCTTAGTTGTATAAAAACCACTTCCAAGAGGTTTGAGCGAACCTAGCCTACCTAGGTTGCCTTCAAATGCTTCCATTGAGGAATCGCATCACCCACCAGTCGTTCATGGAATCGGCACTAGTTTCGCCACCGATATTGCGCTGTTTCATCCATTACCCCCAGTAGCGCTTTTAATCCTATTCCCTGGTATGTCGTTAGAGCCTCGAAATAGGAAGGTAATTCTACTACAAGTATTTATTCATGTGAAAATCTCCATGAAAACCAAAGGTTTGCAAATTTGACAGTTCCCTTTCATAGCTAAAATACCTTGCTAATTCTTCTGGGGCAAACTTTATTCCATTGCTAACTAAGTAATCACGATTCAAATGACAGATTAAATCATCTTCATTTTTATCGCTGTAAACAAACTTAGGAGTGTTGGTTAATTCCAACAGCTTCTTGCTGCGTAGCGAAAAACCACCATTGCCTACACGCAGTCCTTCAGGATGCCAAGGCCACACAGCACCTATGTAATCGTAGTTTAAAAATTGGGGCTGCCAGGCTTTTGCGTCAATTACCCACCCATCCCATTGCACTATCAAAACAAAGTCGGTGTGGATGTATTTATGCAGTTCTTGAAGGATAAATTTGCTATACGCTTGGCGGCTGTTAATGCTCATGTGGTCAATAAACAATTCACCACCAAATTGAATGTGTCGCTTGCTTCTTTCTATAGCTGCTTTGGCTTTGTCAGGTTGAACCGAGTCTATGGCGCAAATAGTTACATTAGGTAGCTTCATAATCTTGCTCTGCCATGTGGCAAAAAATACCGCATTGAATGTCTTGTTCTTGGGGGTAATTACCAGCTTCAGGCGGCAATTCGTCTAAATAAACATCTTTTAAAACTGTTTGTTTCTTTTTGCGCTCTAATTTTGCCATGCGGTCAAATTGCATAGGAAAGTCTACTTTAATCTTATTCCAATAACCTTTACCGCCTTTAACGCAACCAATACAGTTGTTGTTATGGTAGCCTAGCTTATACATAACTGGAAGCTCTATGCCAGCGTTTTGAAGCATTGCCAAGCAATCTACTTTACTAAGTCTTTTGTCAATTAAAGGAGCTATAGCGTCAATGTTGTTAGCGTCAAGAAAACGGTCATAGCGGTCTTGTTCTTCCATTGTGTAACCAAATACTTGAATGTCTGTAGGTTTTTCAAATTTAAGCCTAACATCCTTTTTTAACTTTCTAGTACATGGACTTGCACCTTTAATATTCATAGCTGACTTTTCAAAAGTCTTATAAATTGACCTTTCATAGCGGTCATTACCTAAAATCAGTATCTTTTGACCAAACCATTTTTCGCAATCCGCAAGAAATCGCTTGTTGTCAGGGTGTTCTTCAATAACTTCGGTGTATGCAATAACAATTTCATTGTCTTTAAATTGCGCCAAAGCCAATTTAGTGGCTACTGCACTAGCAGCACCACAAGAAAACCAACAAACAACTCTATTCATCTTGTTTACCAAATGCGTTGTTTTTTAACAACTCAGGCCAAATAAGCCAAAAGTTAGTAGGAAATAGGTCTTGCCTAGTAACTAAGCCATGACTTTCTTTTTCAATTCTTGCGCCTAAAAACATATATTTGTCGGCTGGGATACCACGCACACGCCAATTTGATACGGCTGCGTTGTCTATTTTGCACATCTTTGCCACTTTTGCTGTACCACCTAGTAGGTCAATAATGGCGCTATCGGTTAGTTTAAGTTTGTCCATTCACGCAGTTTAACTTAAATGTTGTTTATTTGCATAGACTTTGCTTTTTTTACTTTCCCATGTTAATATGCCTATATAGCAATTTTGCTATGCCATTTAAGGGGATTCAAATGGGTGAATTAAACCAACTAATGCTGGAAATGGAAGAGCGTTTAGAAATAGCGCTTAACAACATGGAATTTGGCACAGAGCTAAACCAAGACGATGTAGATGTTATTCGTGCAGCCTGTGGAAAACCAAACAATACACGCAATGTCCTATTACAAACCGTATTTGATGACTTTGGTAATATTTTCGGAGGTCAAAATGCAACAAAGTGAAACCATTGCTAATTTAGCTAAATCGCTAAGTACCGTACAAGGGAAACTAACCCATGCTAAAAAAGATTCTGCAAACCCTTTTTTTAAAAGTAAGTATGCAGACCTTGAGTCTGTTTGGGATGCTTGCCGTGATTTATTGGCTAGTAATGGTTTGGCTGTGGCTCAATTCCCTGGGACTTATTCCGATTTAGACAAGTCTATGTCTTTAACTACAATCTTGACCCACACTTCTGGCGAATGGATTAGTCAAGAAATGTCTGTACCTGTTAGCAAAGTAGACCCACAGGGCGCTGGGTCAGCTTTAACTTATATGCGTAGATACGCATTGGCAGCAGTAGTAGGAGTAGTACAAGCAGACGATGATGGTAATGCCGCTTCGTCACCTAAACCAGTAGTAAAAGCAAAGGAAATCTAATGGCCTATGTACCAAAAGAAGGTAGTGGCAGCCTTTTTAAAAATGACCGCAAAAGTACCGAAAATCACCCAGACTATACAGGCTCTATCATGGTCAATAACCGTGAACATTACCTATCTGCGTGGGTTAAAGAAGGCGCTAAAGGGAAATTCTTTAGCGTATCTATTGGCAAAGAAAAAGAAGTTAAAGCATTTAAGCCAGCAGGGTCTGATGAAATTGTAGATTCAGACTTACCGTTTTAGGAGATGGATATGCTAAGTCAAATCAAAGATGTTATTGGCGACAAAGCCAGAATTTCTACTGAACCATTTGGAGTGGATGAGGAAAGACAATTAATAGCGTTTGAGGTCAATGACTTAGCTGCTGTACTTCAAGATGTTATTAGGGTTTGTGCTGATTGTTGTTTGAACACTACAGACAGGGAAGCAATTTTAGAATTACTTAATTAAGCAGTACAAAGGGGAAAATATGTCACAACATTGGTATTGCGCCTTAACTGGCGCACCACGCTACACCATGACTGGTAAAAACGGCAAGGAACGGTCAGTAACCTTGCGTGATGCTAAAGCAGCGCCAGGTACTTTAGTGCCGTCTGTGTCCACCATAAATGGGCAGCTATCTAAAGATGGTCTAAATACATGGCTTCAAACAGAGGCCATTAAAGCTGCTGCTGAAAATCCACGCCAAGAAGGTGAAGAGGAAAAAGACTACATTAGCCGAGTTATGGAATTGTCCAAGAGGAAATCCCAAGAAGCAATGACTAGGGGAACTCTTATACATGACTTCATAGAGAGCTTCTACAACCAAGAATACCTACCAGAAATGCCTACCTATGTCCGCAAGGTCGATGACGCTATCACGGCTCATTTTGGGCCACAGTTATGGATTGCAGAGCAGTCGTTAGTAAATGCCCAAGAAGGCTATGGCGGTAAATGCGATTTATATTGCAAAGCAAAAGGTGACTTTGGTGGGGTAGTAATTGACTTTAAAACGACAGAAAAATCCCCTGGTGATTTAACACCCTACCTAGAGCATACACTACAGCTTGCGGCCTACAGAGAGGTTTTAGCCCCTACAGCACGGTGCGCCAATGTATACATTAATGGCGAAACTGGTGAGGTGGCTATCTATGAGCATACGGAACAGGCCATTCGTGATGGATACGAAATGTTTTTAAGTCTTTTAAAAATTTACAAATTAAAAACTGGGTTAAACTAATCAAGAGGTGGTAGGTGTGCTTTTCCCCTTTGCACAACCATACATCACGGAGTCCTGCCACCTCACCTTATTTAAGGGCGTTAAGCCGCCAATGTAGGATGCAGTAAGTTAGGGTTTTTGCGGCTTTCCACCTAACAAGTAGCAACTGCCAAATACAGCCCTGCTACCTAAAGGTATATATTTAATATACATATTAATACCTATATGTATAGTTATTGACAAAAAGTGTACATATCAGCAATTTTGTTGACATTTTTGTAAAGTTTTGGCGGCTAATTGTAAAGTTATTGACATGGAATTGTAAAGTTATAGTTTACAGACTGTAAAGTTAAAATATCGGTTATAGCCTGTAATGACTTATTAAAGAGTCCTTAAATAGGTTAAAACCTTATTAATGAGTCATTTTTAAGCTATTAACTTTTTGTTACAAAATGCCCCGTTCGGAAATATTTTTGTAATTTACGCTACTTTTTCTTACATTCTTCCCGTTCGGGAAACTTTTTCTTACTTTGTTATTGACTCAAAATTTACTTGGTTATTGTCGGCTGACCTATTTTAAAAACGCTTGTAAGTGCATGAAATTTCAATAAAAAGTCATGCAAAAATAGGACATCAATGGCACATTTTTGTAACCTATGGGTATCATTACGGCTCACAAATTGAGCCTTATAAGTATCAAATACAGCCCAAGTGTTTCTCATAGTTTACAAAGCGTTGTTTTTGTCCAACATATAAGGGTAAACACCTATTAAAAAGTGCATGAAACTTTAATAAATTATTTACATAGCAAGTCAATGACACTATTCAGCTCTATGGCTCTTAGAGATTTCAGACTAAAAAGACTTTGACTTGCTTTCTTTTAAGGGGTTATGAGAAACGATATTTACAAACGGTTAGAAGACGAACCTAACCCATGCCAATACTGTGAATATAAACAGCGTTGCGCTACAGAAGAATTAGCTTGCCGCAGGTTTCTTTGGTACATTAATGAGGAAAGATGGGTAAATAAACCTCAGACTGAACCAGACAAAAAATTGTACAAAATGGTTTTTAGTCCTGAAAGTGACGCAATTTTAAAAACTTACCTACGCAATTTGCGTAAGCGTTTAAGGGATGGAAAAGACCTTTTTGATGTTTAAAAACAATAACCATCTTATTTTTGACTTACAACATCTTAGCGTTAAAGATAAGCGCAAAGAAATAACAAAATGTAACCCATTTCATTACATATTTGGGTTTACCCTGGTGTCTAAACCTTGGCTAACAATAGAGGAAATGTATGAATATTCAAATAGAGATAGTTAAAGAGAATGAAGATGGTTCTGCCGATGCTTTAGTCCACTTTGACAAAGAAGGGCTAGAAATACTGGTAGAAGCTGGAGTTATTAGTATTTTGCGCCAATACATAGAACAGGAAAAAAATGCTAGTAAAAGAAAAAAACGGAAGTCTAACGATTAATTGCAAAAAGGGAGAAGTTACTATGAGTACACGCAGCTTTGGAATGGTGGGTAAAAGCTATAATTCAGCTTCAGAGGCGTTTAAAGATGCAACTTGGTCTACAGCTATTACTAGACCTGAAAAAAACGAATACCACCACATTTGGAGCATTTTGGCGGTATTGTCAGCAATAGGGCTTGTGGTATATGTCCTTAACCGTTTTTTGCCATATTAAGGGCTTCAGATTCTTCCCTGTCTACTCTGGTAAGCCAGCCTTTGCCAAAGATAGGGAAAGTCTTTAATGCACGGTAGTATTCCCTGCGTGACTCTGAGAATTTAGCGATAAGAGTTGCACTATTACTGGCGCAAATAAGTTCTCTTGTTTTTGGGCCAATAACTCCGTCAGGTACGCATCCAATAGATGACTGAAGCAATTTAACGCTTCTACCTGGCCCTGCATTAACTCCCATTGAAAAGACAACAAAGTCGAGTCCCCTAGGTAATACTTCTCCATAGCAAGGCCTCCAGTATTTCTGTTCATATAAAGGTGCTACATCTTCTTTAGTTAGCTTTTTAAGGTTTTCTACAGGGTGTCCTACATATTCTTCCCAAACACGCTTAGTAACGCCTAAATTTGTTTCACCACCTGGGTCGCTAGGATGATTGACCCACCCACCTTCAGACTTTAATACTAAGTCTAAACATTCTTTAAAACTCATTTAATGCCAGCCTGTTCTTTAATCCAGTCTTGCAAAGCTATTGTTTGGGCTGTTGTTTCAGCGCAGAGTCCAGCAAGTTGGTTGTAGGAGGCGATAACATCAGATGCGCTGGGGGCTGTGGAAAGTCCTGACACTTTACTGCTATTGGGGTTGTTCCACACGCTTGTAGACTTGTAATAGTTACGAATAGCAGACAACTTAGCTTCATATTCATTTTGTATACCCTTAGTTACGAGTTCTTGCTGTGACCGAATGGATTTAACTTTTTCTTCTTGCGCTTTTGCTGCAACTTCAACGCTTGTTTTATACTCCACCAATGCACGATGGGGGAAATACCAGCCAAAACTAGCACCAGCAAGAAAAATACCACCCAAGATAAAGAGTTTTGCATAATCTATCATTTCTTACCTAATGGTTGGGTAGTTAAAAAGCGCAATACAGCAACGCATACGCCAATAACAACAAGGCTATAAGAATAAAATTTGGGGTCAAGGAAAGCCTGTAAAGTAGGTAGATTGTCAAACAATGCGCCTAATACGACTAACGCAAAAGAAAACCACATTGTTTTGCTGCGTATCATTTGCCAGTAATGTAATGGCTCATAAAGCCAATAAATGTAGAGAAGGCAGATACGATAGCCATACCAGCCCAAAAGCCACCACGACCTTTATTTGCTAATTCAAGAAGCTGTTTAACATCCTTACGAAGTTCTGCTACTTCATATTCCATAGCTTCTACTTTTTGAATCGTTATGCCAAATTTAATAGGGTCAAGTTCCACGACAATACTCACTTTTTAGTTGATGTTTTGCGAGTAGTCGCTTTTTTAACGGTTTTCTTAGCTACTTTTTTAGCAGCAGGCTTAACTTCCTTAACAGGAAAGTCAAAAGTTTCAATTTTAGGTTGAAAACCAAATTTGTCTAAAATCCATGTAAATGTAAAGTTCATAACAATGCCTTTATTTCATCTTGGGTTAAACCTAATGCGGTTAGTTTAGCTAATGCTGATTGTTTAGCGTCTGCTTTGGCTTGTTCTTGAGCAAAAATAGTTTGTTTTTCTATTTCAAATTGTGCATTTCTTGCATCAATTTCTGATTGAGTTAATTCAACAAAATTATCAGCAATTAAATAATCTTGTGAACCATCTGCTTCATACGCATAAACATCGCCATTTGGTGATTTATATAATTTCATTATCTTAACTCCGACCAAGATATTACGGAAGCACCACTATATCTGTAAACCCCCCCATTGGGTACTGCGGTTGTAAGACCGCCTTCAGCTTGGTTTGTTGTTGAAGCTCCATAACCAGCTATTACATTATCAACTGTCAAAACTCCATTAGTACCTGTAGTGAAATGAACACATACCATAATTGGTTTTCCAGTAGAGTTAGTGTAATTTGTATTTATTGCACGACTAGAAGTAAAGTCTTGCCAAGTTTGATTATAAGCAATGGCATTTGTAGAATTAACAGATAAAGTTGCGTTTCCAACAGTCAAACTAGTAGCAGTTCCAGTTAAACCAGTTCCAGGGCCACTAAATTGAGTTGAAGCTGTAACAGTAGTTCCAGTAACGGTACTTGCAGTAGTAGCGCCAATAGTAGTCCCATTAATTGTGCCGCCTGTAATAACCACAGCGTTGGCATTTTGTGTGGACATTGTTCCTAAAGCAGCAACTCCAGCATCAACATAGGCTTTTGTAGCAGCATCTTGAGCGCTGGTTGGAGTACCCATACCAGTAACTTTATTGCCACCCATTTGAATGTCGCCAGTTACAGGGGTTTGACCATCAGAGGCTAATGAATTAGTCAGGGCTGTAGAAATATCAGACAGGGTTGTGTTAGCCCAATTTGAAGTGATGGTTGTACCTGTTACTACAGGATTACCTGTAGGTAGGTTATATATACCGCTACCGTTTCTACTCATTATTTTCTCCTGCTTTCATTCTTTGTGTTCCAACCAATAATCCTGTGCCAACTTGCGGTATTTTAAGCAATTTTGCTAATTCTTTTGCTGTTTCTGGGCGCTGTGTAAGCAGAGCTTGAGTAACTTGACGACCACCTGGCATATAAGGTGCTGAAGTTGCTGCACCAATTAACCAATCTTTCCAATCTGTAGCCAACATACGAGCAGCAGTACCAGAATCTTTAATTTGACTTGGTAATACTCTTTCTGCTGCATCTGTTAAATCTTGCATTAATGCTTTACCTGTAGCAATTTGACCTTTTCCAGCAGACCTATCAGCAGACCTTACAGCAGCAGATAATTGATTTGGAGTAAATACTTCGCTTGTGCCTGCACGAGAACCAGCAGCACGAATACGAACATAATTAGCATAACCAGTATTAATTTTTGCTAGTTCATCAGCAAATTGAGGATTGCTTCTTCCCAAAGATTCACGAATATCAGCCAATGCTTGTTGATAAGCCCTACCAATAGTTGCTTGAGAACCTGTAGAACCTTTATAATCGCCAATAATTTTGTTTAAATCTTCTTCAACAATTTTAAATGTATTGCCATCAATAATGCCTTTATCAGAAATACGACTTTGAATCATATCTTTTACATCATTACTTACCATTAAAGAATCTTCTTGTTTTAAACCAGCAACATTCTTTTTTAGACTTGAAAGACTGTCATACAAAGCTGCATCAGGCTTAAATGTTAATTTAGGCAATAAAGTGTCATAAGCATCTTCAAGTTGATTCTTAATATAATTTACACCTTCACGACCTGTTGCTAATGGTGTTTCACCATTAATAGGTTCTAAAGCTCTTTTATAAGCAGCACGATTAAAGTCTTCAATACCTTTGCGTCTTGCAGCATTGATAGCTTCACCAACAATAGGAAGACTTGTTGCTTTATCTTCAAAAGATTTTAAAAAGCCACCCATAATTTGACCAGGTGTCATTAAAATTTTTTCGGCAATCATTTTTTTAACATCTGGTGTCATTATTGGGCTTAAAACACGAGAAGCACCAGCCATTACAGGAATTCCTAATGCGCCTAAACTAGCTCCCATTGCAGAACTTGAGCCACGACCTTCATCTGTAGGCGTTGTTAATGCAGAAGTTCCACCACCAACTAATGCTTGCTCACCCATTGCGGTTGCATAACTTGGTATTTTTCCAATAATATTGGCAGCTTGTGGTATTCCTTTAACGGCACTACTAGCAGCATTTACGCCTTTTTGTAAAGCCATTGCAGGTGCAAAATAAGACCCAATTTGACCTGCGCCAGTAGCTTTAGGGAATTCTTTAGAAGCTCCTTCAGTCATTGCACGACCAACATTAATAATGTTTTGGCTGGTTTCTGGTGAAATAACAGATTCAGGTAATAATTGAGAGGCCGCACCAGCACCTTTAATAGTTTCACCTAAAGCACCAACCATCATAGGGCCAACTACACGAGTTTTACCTTCAACACCTACAGGATTACGCAACGCTTCTAACGCAGCTCCCATGCGTGTTTGTGGTTTTTCTGTTTCTTTTGGTTGTAAAGATTGAGCAATTAATGCTTGAGCTTGTTCAGGCGTAGTTCCTTCTGGAACTTCAAACCTTCCAATCTTTCCATCAGGCATTTCAAATCTAGCTACTGGCATTATTCAAATCCCAAAAATTTAACTTTATTTGAAGTTTGTGGTGTTGCTGGTGGTGCAGCAGGCTGTGTAGATTGTGGCGGATTTACTTTATATAATTTTGCCATTTTTCCTACATCTGGGCCAAGTTCTGCGCCAGTTTGCAACAATTCATTATGTTGTTGAATTTGATATTCACCAGCTTCTCTTGCTCTTCTAGCAATTAAATTAAGTTCTGTTGGTGTAAAGTTAATATCACCAGAAGCGGCTCTTTGATACAAATCACGCTCATAATTGGAAACTTGCCCTTGACCTTTTGGTGGAGCAGCCAAAGCCAATTTACCAGTTTCTTGCAATATTTCACGAGTTGCTGCAATTTTTTCTTTTTCGCCTTTTCCTGCTACACCAAGAGTATCGGCAATTTGTAAGCCAGTTAAACGAGCATTTGCTAATGGGCCTGTAACAGCTTTATTTGTAGAATTTAAAATTTTGTCTGCTGAAGTAATTGCACCATAAGCGCCAACAGTACTAGCTTTAGATTCATTAAACATTTTTCCAGCTTGTTCAGCCAAACTTGCACCAACTTGATTAATAACGCTTGGTGCGCCAGCCCTTTTTAATTGAGCTTCATATTCAAAGAAAGAACCTGGGTATCCTTGTTGTTTAGCTAATTCATATCCACGGATAGCTTCAGTTTTCTTTATTCCACCAGCAGCCAAATTAATAGGTTCACCACCACCAATATTAGGCATTACAAGATTTTCACCTTCGCCAAGTTTTTGTGGTTTCATTAATTCTTGCGACATTCCTTGCAAGAATGGATTTTGTGCTGCATATTTCATGGCTTGACTACGAGTTTCAGGATTAGACATTAATTCTTGAAATGTGCCGTATGCTTCAGATTTACCTTGACGCAATGTTTTAGCTAATTCAAGTTGTTTTTGTTCAGCAGTTTCTATGCCTTTAGAACCAGCATAAGCATTAAACAAAGGAGTCATTTGTTGAAGAATAGACGGCTTAACATAATGCCCAGAAATCATTTGTCCTTGCGGTTGTTGCATTGCTTGTTGCAATAACATTTGCGACAGCTTTTGTTGCTGACTAATGTTTTGCATTTCAGGTTGGTAATCTAAAGGTACATCACCGTATATGTTATCTGCCATGTTTTTTCCTTATGCCGCTGCCGCTGCTGCTGGGGCTACTTCTGCGGCAGTTTCACCTGCTCCTGCAAGCGCTCCACTACCACTAAATAATCCACCAAACCAATCACCAAGTCCTGCAAACCAATCTCCAGCACCGCCTAAACTATCGCCAATGCCACCTAAACTAAAATCGCCTGCGCCACTAAATAAACCACCGCCATCAAAACCTAAATTTCCAAAATAATCATTCATAGCAAAACCGCTAGAATCGTAACCTAGACCACCACCATTGGCTAACCATTGGTCAATTCCTGTGTATTGAGTATCAGGCATACCATTGCCAGCATATCCACTACCAGTTGTAGCCCAATCTTGACCTGTTGCTGGGTTATAAGGAGTACTGTAATCATTTACAGGTGCGCTATTTGAAATAGTAGAATTAGTATAATTAGTTGGATTTACTTTTCCTTGTTTAAGGGCCTGAGCAAGCAAATTGTTAAATTGCTGATTATGTTGTACTTGTGGGCTTGATGTACGCAACATTAAAGCCTGATGCAAAGCATTTTGGCTACGAGTATCTTGCATACCATTACCTATGCCTGATACATCCATCATATTAGGATATTGTTGATTTATCATTTTTATCCAAGAGAAAATGAATTACCAGCAGTAGGAGTAAATGCACCACCGCCACCACTACCGCCAGCAGCTATGGCACTAGAGTTCATGCCACCGCCAAATAAACCGCTTAATCCACTAAATGTTCCAGTAGGTGACATTAATGCAGCGCCACCCAGTCCAAATAAACCACCTAATTGATTAGTTTGATTGGCTTGAGAAGCGTTATATGCGCCTAATTGATTTTGATATTGTGCATTTGTAGCACCTAAAATATCAGCACCAGCAGTTGTTTGTTGTGCTGCTGGATTAATATAATTAGGAGTAGCCAAAGATTTAATACCTTGAGCATTAGCCAATGTATTGTTGTAATTAGTTAAATTTTGACCATATTGTTGTTGATTGGCTTGTAAACCAGTATTCATGCCACCAACAATAGCGCTGGTTAGCTGGTCATTTTGACCTTGTGCAAGCAATCGTTTAGCATTGTTATAGGCTTCTGAACCAGGCATAATTCCTTGGTTAGCAAGCTGTTGGTCAGACATTTCTGATTGATGTTGTTGTTGTGGTTGTAAGCGTTGCATAATTGCATTGCTATATGTTTGACCAGGGTCAATACCGTAAGAAGGCAAATTACCACCTGTAAATGGATTTGCGTATTGATTGCTTACATTGGTTTGAGAAGCATTTACAGCAGGTTGTAATCCAGGGGAAGGCGTTTGCGTAGCAGACCACATTGGGTTGCCTTGTGCGTCAGTACCAGTTTGAGTATATCCAAGTGAACCATAAGGTGTAAATTGATTTACACGATTAGCAGCCGTAGCAGCTTGAGCCGCTTTAAGGTTATTAGCAGCTGTTTGATTTGCTGCTCCTGTATAATCTGGTGCTGCTGGGGCTGAACCGCCACCACCACCAAAAACTGCATCAACTACTCCGCCCATGACCTTCTCCTTGTTGTAACCATTTGCATTGATTACGCTTCATTGCGACCACTATAAGGTCACCTTTTGGGTGTCCGTATGGTATGTCACCTACCTGCTCAAAGCCAAGTTTTCGGCACAAATTCAAGGACTTAACATTGCCCTTGTATATAGGTGCGATTATAACCTTAACTTCAAGTTTGTTGAAGGGGTAATCAAATATTGCAAATAGCAAGTCTTTGTTTAACCAATACACATCCGTAGAGGCAACATGGATTTGACAAGAATTTGGGGCAAAATTGTTATACCCAACAACAGCTATTAAATTGCCGTCTTTTTCTTGTCCAATACACGCTGTATTCTGCGGATATTCAAACTCTCCTACTTCTGACAACCATTCCCTTAAATAAAATTGATTCTCAGTTGTAACCCTACGCATTACAATACTGTACCTTTTTCCATTACATAATCTGTAGAAACCCAATGAACATCAATGCCTTGGGACACAATATTTAAGTTAATTCCTGCCGCATAGCCTAATCCAGTAACACCTTGCCAGTTGCGGTAAACAATTAAGTTTCCAGCCCAATTACAGTTATCCCATTTTCCAGCATCCCAAATGCCTACTGTTATTGGTACGGATTGGAATGACACTTGACCAAGATTATTTTGAGTCTGAAAGTCGGTATTAATACCAGCATAAACGCCAGGTGCGCCAGAATCTACTAAAAAAGTAGGACGAATCATAGTAAATCGTTTTTGTTGCCCTGGAAGGTCAAAATAGCTATAAGCCTGTTGGCAAGTGCCTGAAATAGGTTGGTCGTCATCAGCATAACCATCCCAAAACTTACCCACAAAGCCAGCACCACCAAAGTAAAGGTCGTCATTGTGAAGTTCAAAGACTGTGGTATTAATGCCAGTAAAGTTAGCCCAAGCCTTAGAAATAGTGTGCATTACATACTGTTCTGTGCCAGCAGGGTTAGGAATGTTAATAAGCAGCATATTTGGTTTGGCATAGTAAATACATTGCCATCCAAAGTTGGTTGAATATGCGTCTGCTTCTTTGCTAATTTCGTAATAAATCTTGTCTGTAATGTTAATTCTTGGGTCTAATCGGCTAGATTGCAATGCAGAAGCCAATGGTACTAAACCGTCTTGCGTAAGCAAAAGAATATCGCCAGCAAATTTATAAAAGAATCTGCGGCTAAAAATGTAACCTAATTGCCAAACACCTTTTAAAACCCATGTAGTAGCATCTGTAGGGTCTGTGCCGTTATAAACGATAACTTCGCCCATATTAGTAGCAAAAACAGCATAATCGTCTGCGCCTTGACCAGCGTCAAGAGTCCAAGTAGCCATACCTTGTACAAAACCACCGTTTCTTGCAATTCCACCAAAATCTAATGGGTAAGCATCACCACCTAAAGAGGCAACAGGCATATACCATACTTTCATGGTATTTTTTTCTGTGAAATATAAACGGTTTTTAAACAGGTTTACATGAATAAAGTTTTTAGAATCAATGGTGTAGGAAGTGCCACCAGTAGTGCCACCTTTAATGCCTAATACGGTATAAACAGGAGTACCAGCAGCATTAGCAGCAGGAGTGCCTGACATTGTGTAAGTAAAAGTATTAGCGCCTGTTACGGTAATTACAAAAGAACCGTTGTAATAAACAGAATCTGCACCAGTTGTGCCTGAAACAACTACTTTATTATTAGTAACTAAACCATGTGCTGTAGCGGTAGTTACAGTAGCGGTTGTTCCAGATTTGGTAATAGTGGTAACTGTGGCGGCAGTTGTTGTTGTTGCCATCGTAAACCATACAGTACCGTCAAATACAGTTACTGCGTCTGCGCCATTACAAGCAACAATATAATCACCGCTAGTATTGGAAAAGTTTACATATTGAAACTTATCATTAGTAATAGTAAATACTTTGGCAGCAGTTGGCGTATCGCAATCGTATATTCCTGTACCAGCCGCAGCAAAAATCTGCTGGGTTAAAACGCCAGCATAGTTCATTAATGTGTTTATTGGGTTAGTAATTCCAATGGTATAAGCACCCACTACAGTAGCATTCCCACTTGGGGTGGCAGCCATTGTATAAGTAAACTTTGTAGTGCTTGTTACTGTAATTTTGTAAACACCACTATATGTAGCAGGGGTTGTGCCTGTAATTGACACATAAGCGCCAGTAGTTAAACCATGAGCAGATGCTGTAGTTAAGGTGGCAGTAGTTCCTGCATAAGTAATGCTTGAAATTGTTTGCACACCAGTAGCAGTAGTTAGCTGAGAATAGCGTGTATAGCCGTTTCTTAAAGTAACATCTGTAGGCGTAGGATACATATTGGTCAAAGTTACTGCATCTGTAGCAGGCATTTCAGCAATAGAATCCCTAGCGTTCCAGCCACCAATAGGGGCTGTTATAGACGCTGTATTAGCAGTAAAACCTTTTGGTTTTCCAAAAATCATGAGCCATAACCTGTATCTGGGATGTTAGCGTAGCCAATAAGCACTTTGCTTGGGTAAGGTGCAAATGAAAGATTTGGAGCGCCTTTGTCATTGGCTTTAGCAATAGTCAAATAACGCTGATAATCTTGAGTCAAAGCAGTAGTATCAAATGCTTTAATTTGAAAATATTTGAGTTTTGTGTAAAGCACCATAATACGGTCATCAAAGACTGTAGTATCGGTATCAGCAGTAAAGCTATTCTTTACAGTACCTGTAGCACTTCTTGCCCAACCTTTGCTACGATATTCCCATCCTAAATACTCATTAGTATTCATTACAGGCCATATTTGGAATTGATTATCTAAAATTCTCCAACGAACCCTTGGGCCAGTTGAAATATAACCAGACTTTAGCCATTGCCATTGCTGTGCATCTTCAGGCCCTAACATTTCCCAATGTTTTGATTTATCCCATTGAGTGCGGTCTGTAATGGTTTCAAAGTCATCAGGAAGGTCATAAGCGGTTTGGGCGCATACGACTGATTGCACTCCAGCACCTGTAGCCATTTGGCTCATAACCACTACTTTTGTAGTGTTATTGGCGGACACTACATAAGTGTCTTGGGGAATGTTATAACCTGTTAATTGCCATTGGCTATCAACAGCGCTTAAATCTGTGCCAGCCGCAAAAGTCAAGTTATAAGAACCATTGACAGTTGTGGCATTGGCGGTTAAAGATTGAGTGTAGAAACGATATTGCACCTGCAATGCTTGCCAATCGTATTCTTTCAATAATTCATAGCCTGCGCCATTCATTAAGGCTAGAATTTGTTGTACATCTGTATTTGGATTACCAGCAACAGAAGTGGAAACAGCCAAGTTTAATTCCGCTTGGACTTGATTCACTAATTGGAGCATTGTTTGGGACATATTAAGCCTCGGCTACTTTGGTTTTGCGTGTTTTGGGGGTCTTTTCCGCAACAGCCGCAAGTAGCGCTGACATCTGCTCTTGCATAGCAGCCAGCTTCGCATCTGTTTCTGCCTTGATTTT